>Ga0302288_1000424_pt1 | contig 34752 bp, 31 predicted proteins | sample III_Fen_N1_1_FD_194549 | JGI IMG/M metagenome (GOLD analysis project Ga0302288, IMG submission 194549) | Peat permafrost microbial communities from Stordalen Mire near Abisko, Sweden - III_Fen_N1_1 | ecosystem: Environmental > Terrestrial > Soil > Wetlands > Permafrost | place: Sweden: Abisko...
CGAATATATTTTCATTATATGCCAAAGAATTGGTTTTCCTCCAATTTCAACCATTGGCTTTGGCTTTATATCGGTTTCTTCGCTTAGTCGGGTTCCAAGCCCTCCGGCTAATATTACAACTTTCATGGTTTGGATCTTATTTTTTATTGTTATTAATTATTATTAACGAAAAAGACACCGCTAAAATAAATTAGAAGTGTCTTTTTTGCCTTTATGCGGAAAGGGGGGGATTCGAACCCCCGGTACCCTTACGAGTACGGCAGTTTAGCAAACTACTGGTTTCAGCCACTCACCCACCTGTCCAATTGGGTTTGCAAACTTATGAAAATAGATTTAGTTTGCAAAACAAAAACAATTAAAATTCAATATGAATCTACATTTTCTCTACTATTGCTGTTAATCCTTTATCAATCAGTATTCTTTTAATTGTTAATAGTTGTTCAAATTCACCAAGTTTAATATCACATTTCCCTTTGTAGTGTGTTATCATTGCACATTGTTCTGCTTGTTCTTTTTCGTGTTTACAAACAGTAATAAGTGTTTCCATTACAAATTCGAAAGTATTATGATCATCATTACACAGAATTAAAACAAATAGATCGTTAGAGTTTAAATTCGTCGATTCTTCTGCCTTATGTTCCTTATGTTTTTTAATTAATGCTCCCATTTTTAATAAAATAAAAATACCCGCCTTATCAAAGACGGGTACTAAATTACATTAATTTGAATAAAATGAATATTTTATTAACTAATTTTTAATAATTTTTTTTGTAATTGTAGAACCGTTTTTTGTGTTAACAGAAACAAAATAAATTCCGTTTGCAAGCGAAGACACATCTATTTTATTTGAGTTTGGTTCATTTATACTTAAAACGATATTTCCAATGTTATTAATAATTGTAACAGAATTTATTTCATTAGATGATGTTATAGAAATATTTGATTTTGCAATTGTAGGATAGACCATAACATAGTTTGATGTTGAAACAACTTTACTTTCTGTCGTATTTGTTTCTGATTTAATCCTAATTGGCAAAAGTAAAATTTCGTTTGAAGGAGATGTTGAAATTGTTGTATCAATATCATAGATTTTATCTTCTTTTGCACTCCAATATTTTATTGTTGCTTTTTCAATTTTTTCGCCATGTAAAACAGCAGAAACATAAGCATTTCCATTTTGATTAAAAACTGTTGAAACCATGCGACATTCACCATTAACAAAAATACCAATAACATCACCACTATCTGCAGGTAAACCATTAATGGTTACTACTCCTGTGAAAATGGTAGAATTTGTGTAATTAACTCTATTCCAGCCATGGCTAGCAAATACATTTAAAGTTGCAACTAATGTTACAAGATATAATGCCGATTTTATAAATGTTTTCATAATTTAAAATTTTAAATCTAGTGTAAAGTTATGAATTTCTTTATTATAACAATAAAAAATATTGAAATTATTTACTAACTGATCCAAATACTTTTCGAATTATATCTATAGCCCAATCGTAGGGGTTTTTTCTAATTTTCTTTTCTTCTAATCCCACTTTTAGAAAGAGTCCATCTAAAGCTTTATTTGTGCAGTAAGTGCCTAAATCGACAGAATTAACTTTGTTTAAATTCGAATAAAGACCTAAAATATTTGCTCCATTATATAAATCAACACCATTATTATAAAGCGATGAAAGTGTTGTCCATGCTTGATTTGTTGAAAAACCTAATCCTAAATCTTTGTCAAGTGATTTATTCATTGGAGTACTAAAAACCGTTGAAAGATCTGTAAATGTCTGTGTTTTAAGGTAATTTGTTGCAGCTAACGAATCAAACTCATTAACTGATGTTGCTTTTGTTGTAGAAGGGTTTTTACCATTTAAAATTGAAAGTCCATCTGTAATTGTTAGATTAGTAATTGCTTTTTTGAAAATTGGTGCCGATTCTTTTGCAGCTTCTTCAGCTGATCGATTTATACTTTCTATAACTTTTTCAAGTTGAGCATCAATTTTTGCAGTTATTCCCAATTGCTGAAAATATTGATTATTCTTATTGTCTAATATAACTTGAGCTTCTGGTGGAAGCAATATTTTAATAGCTTGATCTTTAAAATAACCATTTACTTTTGATAGTTTTGTCGACGAAGAATCAGTTCCTACATTCAATGCTGTTTTTAAGCCTTCTACTATTTCTGCTGAAGTTAATCCAGTCTCTTTATTTAATAAATCACAAGATGTGAAAAACATAAAAGGAATTATGATTATTGAAATTATGTGCGTTGTTCTCATTTTTGTCTATTTATAATTTAATCAAATTTATAAAATATTTTTTAAATTGGCGTTTATTAATAGCTTAATTGTAATAGTATTTCGGGAAACAATCGTCTTCTAGTTTGTCCAACTAATGGATCTATACTGGAGAATCTTCCTCCAAAAAGTATTGAAAAATTGGGCGAGTTAATTATGTTACTTTGGGTATATATTTCCATTCCAAAAGATGAATAGTTTGTTGTTTGAATTGCTGATTTTGTAACTGAATTACAAGTTGAATAATCTGCAAATAATGTGGCATATATTCTTTTTAGATACAATATCGAAGGTAATGATAAATCGGGATTTATGATTGTAAATGAATAATTTGCGGATATTAGGCTATAAGAATTGTATTTAACTCCCGAATATCCATTATATCCTCTTGCAAAATTTATTTTTGGATCAATAGGACTACTTTGTGTTGAAAACTTTGAATTAGCAACGTCAACTTGTGTATATCCTCCAGAAATACTTATTCCATGATGTTTTATTGGTCCAGGGAAATATAGCGTACTCTTTACAAATATTCGATCAACAAAATCAAAATTTTGACGATACTGTTTCGTTAATGAATATGTAGATTTAAAATTGTCAAGTAAAGCTATAAATTTCGAATAACCGATAGTAATAGTTTGTCCCCAGGTCGGTAAAAGATTTTTCTTAGGAGAAGCTTTAATATTTGAAAATCCTATTTGAAAATTCAAATAGTCGATATAACCTGCAAATCGATTAGTTTGAATCGTTTTATAGGTGTAATTTGCAAAAAAACTTTGATTTAACGAGCCAGCTTCTATGTAATAATTGCCAATATTTTGGTAGGTATTCGAAATAGTAAAACCAATATAACGACCATAATTGTTTGATGATAGATTAAAAGGGAATGAAATAACCTGACTAAAAACTGTTCTGTCGTTATGAAATAATGTGTCGTAAACAAAATCAACTATTTTTTGTTTTTCTCTGTAAGATGGTAAGTAACCGTGAGTACCTTTTTCATAGTCAAGTTGAATAATAGGAAAAAATCCGGTATAAGTAGCTGTTATATAGCCTTTTTCGGAGCCTATTTTATCATAACGTCTACCAGCAACAATGTCCATTGTTCCTAAATTGTTTTGTGACATTATAGAAATGTTATTTTCATTTCTTTTTTCTTCCTGACTGTTGGTATTTATACCTAATCCCCATGAATGTGGATTAAGTATATGAAGTGCTTTATTATATGGTTTTTCTAAGAAAGCAGGTGTTTGAGTTGTGTCGAAAAGATCAGGAACTCCAAGTTCGTCTTTTAATAATCCTTGAACTAAAGTGTCGGTTTGTGGTGATGTAAAATCAGATGGTTTCCATTGTCTGTTGTCAAAAGGCATAGTTCCAATAAAATCGCCATCAGAAGAGTAGGTTGAAAAAAGCAAATAATTATCTTTGGTAATTGAAGCATTTCTACATCCAAATCGTGTGTTTGTTATTTGAAAACAGTTTTTCGAAATGGTATCAAAAGCATATATTTCATTATTTATTCCATTATGTTCCGATGTGTAAATAATGTAATTTTTATGAAAGAAAGGCTCCGAAATATCGGTAAATGAAGGTTCTGAATAATTAGTGAAAAAATCGTTTTCGGTATTTAATGTTGTAAGTGTTTTTCCAATTTTACTTAAAAGAATACAAACAACCGTTTTGTTATTTGAATTCCATCTTGGGGTTAAAATAAATTCATTTTTCGGACTGTTTATCTTTTTTATAACTGAGCCCGTTTGAGCATCAAGTATTACAAGGCGATATTTAGCTTTTTCTGTTACTTCAACGGTTATTATTTTTGTACCATCGGGCGATATTGCAGGTGAATAATAATGTTGCATTTTGGTCAAACGAACTGTTGTTTTGTTCGATAAATCCATTTTTAGTATGTCAGAATACGAACGCATGTTCCATCTTAAATCGGGGTATTCTTGGACCCAAACAACTTGATCGCCATTGCTATTTATCGGGTTCTCGTTTGTAATAAAAGAAACTTCACTAATATTTGTCTCGTCTCCATTTGGAGCAATCGTAACAATAGTAGGAATATCACCCATACCTGTTTTTAAGGCTAAAATAGAATTGTCTTGTAATTTGTATGGGTAATTGTAATTAGTAAATGTAGCTTTTCGAGATGTTCGTACTGTTTCGAAATAACAATTCTTTTGTTGGCTTAATTGATTATTCCAATATTTTGATAAATCATCTAAAGCTTGATTATAAAATTGAGTTTTATTTAAGCCCGTTTCCTTTTTTATCCCTTTACTGAAAGGTGTAAATCCAAGAACATTTGCCGAATTTTCTTGTGCAATTCGCCATAAATTGGCATTCCAAACATAACGACCATATGCTACTAAATTATATCCTAAAACATAATGATTTGGAACATAATCTTTATACGAACCACATGTTGCTTTTGAATATGAATACTTTTTCTTGTCGAGAAGTTGAGCTCTTAAATCTTTGCTAAAATCGGGCGAACGACCTCTTCCTGATTTACTCAAAGACGTTTCGGTCGCTACAGCATCGCCTTCAAAAAACCAATTTGGAGTTGTTACTGATTTTACTGCCCAACCAATATTTCCCCAAGCTAAAAATAGAATTTTACCTGTAATACCTTTTCGAAGCATTTCGTATTGAATAACATGGCGATATTCGTGGAGTGCTAAAGAAGCATTCCAATCCATTGGAGAAAGAGACGCTTGGGTAGGAGTGTGAAAGAATTCTACTCTTCTTGGAGCAAGAGCAACCCATCCATTTGACATTGATGATTGATTATGTAAAATAATAGATATTTTCTTAGGCTTACATTTCATGTTAAATGTCTCGAATTTGTTCTCAATTAATAACATAGAACCAATTCGTTTTGCAACACTATCATAATTTTCAGGGTAAATAAGTTGGAAAATGTCAGAATTAATCTGTTTCCATTTTATAGACGCTGGATCCTGACCAAATGCTAATGTTTGGATGCAGATAAAACAATAGAATAGGACTTTTTTCATTTCGATAAATCTATTATTGTTGCTGTTTCTTTAGGAAATAATGTCGAAAGATTACTTTTATCTGTATCGGATATAAAGATTTGTCCAAATAATTCAGACGATACAACCGAAATTATTTGTTGAACACGAGATTTGTCAAGTTTGTCAAATAGATCATCGAGAAGTAAGATTGGTTTAACTCTTGTTTTGGAAAACGTATATTCTTGTTGAGTAAATTTTAATGCAAGAAGAAACGTTTTCTTTTGACCTTGAGAACCAAAATTTTTAACTGGATTATCGTTCATTAAAAAAGTAAAATCATCACGATGTGTACCTGCCGATGTGTAACCCATAATCTTGTCGCGTTCAATTGAGTTTTCGAACATTGTAAGAAGATTGTTCTTATGTAATTGCGATTCGTAAATAATACTTACGGTTTCATTTTCAGATATTTGTTTGTAGTATTTTTGGAATATTGGAATAATATTCTCTAAAACTTCTTTCCGTTTTCGATAGACTTTTTCGCCAAAATATGCCATTCGTTCATTTAGAACCGAAAATAAATCGGCATCGAATTCACCCGTTTCGTTTTTAAGTAATTTATTTCTGTCGGCAAGTAATTTATTGAAATTTATTACTGTAACCAAATAATCATTGTCGAATTGCGAAATAAAAGCATCGAAATATTTTCGACGTTCATCTGCACCACCATTTATTAGTAAGATATCATAAGGTGTAATCATTATCAAGGGTACTTGACCAATGTGATCGGAAAGACGCTCGTACTGTTTATCGTTTTTCTTAAATATTTTCTTTTTGTCTTTGCTTAATGCACAATGAAATATGTCGGTATCTCCATTTTGATTTGTATAAGTTCCTTGCAAAGCAAAATATTTTTCATCGAAATTGATGTTTGCAATATCAATATTATTAAAACAACTCTTACAAAACGAAAGATAGAAGATGCTGTCGAGAAGGTTCGTTTTACCGACACCATTTGGTCCAATAATACAATTAATTCGTTCTGAAAATGAAAATTCGCTTTCCTTAAAATTTTTAAAATTATTTATGTAAATAGATTTTAAGTACATGCAAATGATTTACGAAATGTTTATTGGCGACTTAACTTTTTCTTCTAAAACGGCATATTCTAAAACTTCTTGTATTGTTTCGAAGTATTTGAATGATAATCCTTTCAGATAGTCTTTATTTATTTTGTCGATATCTTTTTTATTCTCTTTACACAGAATTATTTCCTTGATATTTGCACGTTTTGCTGCTAAAATCTTTTCTTTGATTCCTCCTACGGGTAAGATTTTCCCTCGTAAAGTAAGTTCGCCCGTCATTGCTAAACTTTTGCGAATTTTACGTTGGGTAAATGCCGAGAAAATGCTCGTAGCCATTGTGATTCCTGCCGATGGCCCATCTTTAGGTATTGCTCCTTCAGGAACATGTACATGAACATTCCATTTTTCGAAAATCTCTGAATTGATGTTATACAATTCGGCGTGAGCTTTAAGATATTCTAAAGCTAATGTAGCAGATTCTTTCATTACATTTCCTAGATTTCCTGTAAGTGTAACGGTACCTTTACCTTTACTCAAACTTGTTTCTATAAATAAAATATCTCCACCAACAGGAGTCCAAGCTAATCCGGTTACAACTCCAGCATATTCATTACCTTGGTAAATGTCGTTTTGAACTTCGGGAGTCCCAAGAATATCGTCTATGCACTTTTGAGTAACATCGCCATCCCAATTTTCATTTCCTGCAATTTTTTTTGCAACTGAACGAGCAATTTTTGCCAGCTTTTTATCTAATTGACGAACACCCGATTCGCGAGTAAAATTCCCAATTACATTTTCTAATACTGAATCTTGAATTTTAATGTGTTCTGTTTGCAATCCATGATTCACTATTTGATTTGGTAAAAGATGGCGTTTAGCAATTTCTACCTTTTCTTCAATTACATAACCCGAAACTTCTATCATTTCCATACGGTCGCGTAGGGCAGGGCTTATATTGTTTATGTTGTTGGCAGTTGCGATAAACATAACCTTTGAAAGATCGTAATCCAGATCTAAATAATTATCGTGGAATGTTCCATTTTGTTCTGGATCGAGAACTTCTAAAAGTGCCGATTCTGGGTCTCCGTGCATGTCGCGACCAACTTTATCGATTTCATCGAGCATGAAAACTGGATTTGATGAACCAACTCGTTTTAAGTTTTGAATTATTCTACCAGGCATTGCACCGATGTACGTTCGACGATGTCCGCGAATTTCAGATTCATCGTGTAAGCCACCTAATGAGATTCTCGAATATTTACGACCTAATGCTTTAGCTATAGATTTACCTAATGATGTTTTACCAACTCCAGGAGGTCCATATAAGCATATTATTGGTGATTTTAAGTCGCCTTTTAGTTTTAAAACTGCTAAATGTTCAAGAATTCGTTCTTTTACTTTTTCAAGTCCAAAATGATCTTCGTCGAGAACAGTTTGTGCATTTTGTAGATCGAAATTATCTTCAGATAATTCATTCCACGGTAATTCAAGCATTGTTTGAATATATGTCAGCTGTGTTGAATGTTCTGCTGCCATTGGATTCATACGTTGCAATTTCTTTAATTCTTTATCGAAATATGTTGCAATTTCTTTCGACCATTTCTTCGTTTTTGCTTTTTCTGAGTATTCATCAACATCGCGTTCTGTGGTTGTGTAACCAAGTTCATCTTGAATCGAACGCATTTGTTGATGTAGAAAATATTCGCGTTGTTGTTTATCTATTGTTTTGTGAGCTTTTGAAAGAATATCGTTTTTTATTTCAAGCATTTGTAATTGTCTTGCCATAAATTTCATTAGCAAAATTGCTCGATCTTTTAAATTATCGGTTTCTAAAAGTTGAAGCTTTTCATCAGCACCAGCTTCTACATTCGAACTTATGAAATTTATTAGAAAACCTGCATTCTGTATATTTTTGAGGACAAAACTTGTTTCATTTGGAATATTCGACGACATGTTTATGATCTTCATCGACATCTCTTTCATCGTTTCAAGAATTGCATTAAACTCTTCGTCGATTTCTGGTTTAATGTCATGAAGTTGTGATACTTTACAAAGTAAAAAAGGTTCTGTCGTGATTTGTTCGTCGAACGAAATTCTCTTTTTACCATGAATAATTACTGATGTACTTCCATCAGGCATTTCGATAATTTTAACTATCTGAGCTAGAGTGCCAACAGGATATAAATCTTGGATTTGTGGGTCTTCGATATTCGAATCACGTTGCGTTGCTGTTCCAATTATTTTATCGCGTCGACTATATTCCTTAATCAATTGGATTGATTTTTCTCGACCAACGGTAATTGGAATAACTACACCTGGGAATAATACAGCGTTTTTTAGCGGTAAAATTGGCAGTATATTCGGATAATTAGCTTGTGTTTCGCTATCATCTTCATTATCGTCTGTTAGAATTGGAATAATCTCTTGTTCGTCATTAAACATTAATTGTTTAAAAATATCTTCGGGAAATGAGCTCATATTTTAGTAGCCAATTTGGCAGTTTTAAATTTTTACTTTTTAACGGATAATGGTTATTCAATTGCAATGCCAAGAAATTGTAAAACTAAAAATTTCTCCATTTAGCATCTAATTCATGTACATGTTTTAAAATATTTTTATCAACTTCTGTTAATTCTAACTCTCTTCGAGCATATACTTTTTCTGCAACATCAATTGCTTTGTTTGGTGCATATTGCTGAAATCCACCAGCTCCTCCCCAAGAAAACGAAGGAATAAAATTTCGAGGAAATCCATCTCCAAAAATATTTGCACTTACGCCAACTACTGTTCCTGTATTAAACATAGTGTTAATGCCGCTTTTTGAATGATCGCCCATTACTAAGCCACAGAATTGCAAGCCTGTTTTAATGAATCTTTCTTGGGGATAACTCCAAAGCTTAACCTCTTCATAATTATTCTTTAGATTCGAATTGTTTGTGTCTGCTCCTAAGTTACACCACTCTCCTAAAACCGAATTTCCTAGGAAACCATCGTGTGCCTTATTAGAATAGCCAAATATTACAGAATTATTAATCTCACCACCGACTTTACTGAAAGGGCCTATTGTAGTTGGTCCATATATTTTTGAAGCCATTTTAAGTCCAGAATGTTCGCAAAGAGCAAATGGTCCTCGAACTAGACTTCCTTCCATAACTTCAGCATCTTTTCCAATGTAAATAGGTCCAGTAGATGCATTAAACGTTGCAAAAAGAACAGTTGCACCGTCTTCTATGAAAATATTCTCGGGACATATTGCTCTATTGGTTTCTCCTAGAGGTTGTGATACCCGACCTAAAGTAATTAATTCAAAATCGGAAATTATTGCTTCTCCATTATTTTTGAATATTTCCCATGGATATGAAATTTTCAATATTGAACCATCGAAGTTCGTTTTGTTAATAATTGTATTGTTATTTATATAATTTTGAACACTTGAAGCATCTACTTTTGCTGCAATTATTGTGTCATCTTTTGTAAGAAAGCTATTATCTGGTAAGGCTAATATTGCTGATAATAATTCTTTTGATGGGCAAATACTTCCATTTATAAGAATATTTTTATTCTCAATTCTAAGTGGAAATTTTTCAGAAAGATAGTCTTGCGTTAAATACGAAAATGTACCGTCGAAATATTTTTTCCATTTTTCGGAAATAGTTAATATTCCTATACGAATTTCTACTGTTGGACGAGTATACGTAAGTGGCAAAAGTGTTTGCCAAGCATTGTCATCAAAGAAAATATAGTTCATCTGTTTGGTTTTTATGCATTAAAGCAAAGATATGTATTTAAATAAAAAAAGCCCCGAAATTCGGAGCTTTTAAATATCATTATTGAGTTAAAAATACTATTTAGTATCTTGTTTCTCGAAATGGCTTTTGTATTTAGTACGGAATTTATCAACACGACCTGCGCTGTCAACAAGCTTCATTTTGCCAGTGAAGTAAGGATGTGAAGAACTTGTAACCTCAAGTTTTATAACTGGATATTCAACGCCTTCGTGCATAATTGTTTCTTTTGTAGGAACACATGAACGAGTGATAAATACTTCTTCGTTTGATAAGTCTTTAAATGCTACTAACCTGTAACTTTCAGGATGAATACCTTTTTTCATTTTATTTATTATTGATAGTTAATATCTGTACCTAATTTTGGACTGCAAAGATATGATTTTTTTGAAAACAAAAATATCTTAAGCAATATTTTTTAAAATTATTCTCCACCAGCTGCACCAGCACCAGTGCCAGCGCCTTGTTCTAGCTCAGGATCTTTAAATTTACCTTTGTTTTTCTCTGCCTCATCAAGTTCCTTAGTGAACTCACGGTCAATAGCTTCTTCGTTTTCTAATTTGCCATTTGTGAATTTCATCTCTTTTATTACGCCACCTTTGGGATCATACTTTTTCCAAGTACCTTCTTTTATGTCATTTTTGTAAAATCCTTTAATTTCTACTTTACCATCTGCAAAATATGAATAAAAATCGCCAATTCTTTTGTCATTTACTTGTTGTGTTTTCATTCTCATGTTTCCACTTTCGTAATATCGTATCCATGGTCCTTCGAGTTTATCGTTTTTATACCATATTTCTTCTACTAATTTCCCACTTGGATAGTATTTCTTCGATACACCATTTTTCTTTCCTCTAAAATAATGTTCTTCTCCTAAGAGTTTTGCTTCTGCACCATAGTATTGCCATATACTATCACGTTTTTTGTCGTAGAAAAATCCTTTTGCAGATAGTTCACCCGAATCATCAAAATAAGTAACTTGAACTTTCAATTGATTTTGTTTGTCAAAAGTCATAATTGCTTTTAAAACGCCATTACCATGATATCGTTTCATCTCACCATAAGGTATGTTGTTTTTAAAATATCCCTCATAAATTTTTTGTCCATTAACATCTTTCTTAACCCAATATCCTTGTTTCATTCCGTTTATATCGGTATAATTTACAATAGAATCTGTTTGAGAATTTGCTAAAAATGGGATTAGGATAAATAGAAATAAAATCTGTCTCATATCTTTTATAATTACGTTATAAATTCGTTTTTAAGCCTTTGAAATACTTTGTGAATGTACTACAAAAACATGCTTAATAGTATGTTTAATTAATGTTTTTATTAATTTTTTCTTTTACATCCTCATTACTAACCCAACCTAAAAAAAGTCCATCATTACGATTGGCTAAAACAAAATACCATGTTTTCTTTGTTACATCTACAAATTCTTGAATAACATTTAATTGAGTATTAACATCAATTTCACCAAAAATATTCCCCCATGTTTTTGAAACTATGCAATTATATTCTTCGCTTGCGGTACCAGTACAATTATTAAAAGGTTCATTAATTTTGAATGGTTTAGACCGGATATAGCATTTTTTAGCTGTTATTATTGTTTTCTTAAAATGAATAGTATCGAGTAATTGAGGATAATTATTATATGATGTAACGGTATTTGAAAGAGTATATAATTCTTGATCTTTATGATAAAACGATAATGTTTTATTATCTTTTTTACATTCACTACAGATACTTTCTAATTCAATAATTATTTCTTTTTGTTTTCGTCGAATAAATTTTAATCGACCTATTTCGCTAAATAATAATTTATTGTTTTCTAAAATAAAAACAGAATCGTTTTGTTGAAGAATTACATTTGGAATGTTGTTCTTGTCGATATCAAGAATTATTTCTTTATCTGAATAAATAGGGTTATACCAACTTAATGATTTTAAATCTTCGTTTATTCTTTTTATTGTGCTTTTAGGAACAGCGTTTTTATAATATTGAATATTGGTTGAATCAAAAAAGAATATTGTGTTAAATGAATTATATTCTCGTTTAAATTTAGTTATCGTTTTTTGATTTAATTCATTATTACTTGAAAAAAGGAGAAGATTTGATTTTGAAACATTTTCTAATTTACAATCTCGATAATTTACTTTTATACTCATAACAATTCGTTGTTCAGGGTCTAATTTGCCAGAACCAATCCATGCTATATTTGTGCTCTTTAGGTGATTAACGATTATACTGTCCAAAGTTGTATTTAACCCTATCATAAGCGATGTCTCTTTTATGATATTGTTTTTGATAAATATATTTACAAAAATATGACCTTCGATTTTTTGTTCTATTATTTCTATTGGGGGGCTGACCTCTAAAATGAACGCATTAAATGCATCTTCATTAAAATCAAGTGGTGTTTTATTTACACCTTGCATTGATATTATGTAGCAATTATCTACAGTTAATACTTGACTAAAACTTAAAATAGAAAGTATTAATAATAAAGTAGTTATAATGCCTTTCATTTAATGAGAATATAGTATATAACAAATGTAATAAAATTGTGGTATACTTCTTTGGTCAAAATTAAGTTTCGACGTTTTAATCTTTTTTTTCTGTAGCTTTGCGCGAATATTTTTAAGCAATATATTATGATGCAATTTATCAATCTTTTCACCTTTTGGGTTAAAGATCAGAAGAAAAGAGAACATTTAAATAGCTTTTTAGGCTTTGCAGTTGTTGGAGCGATAATGACATTAATGACGTTAGTTTTTAATTTTCTTTGTCTAAATATATTTCATATAAGTCTGATAAATACATATATCATTGTTTCCATAATAACTATTTTTATATCATACCTGTTAAATACCTATTTTGTGTTTAATCAGAAATTTTTCATTATAACACTTTTATTGTATTATGGTGTTTATTTGTCGGGTTTAATAATTGGAATACCTTTACTTACGTTTTTTCAATATATATTACCAATTGATTTTTTTCCGGTACATATACAACCTTATCGTAAATTCATTATAAGTGCAATGCCGATTCCAATTACATTAATTTGGAATTATATTTTCACCTCGATTGTGATGAGGAATAAGCGTTTAGCGCAATTACTAAAACCAAAATCAGAATAAAACAAAAAAGCCAGTTTAATAAAATCATTAAACTGGCTTTTTTGTTTTATTCTAGAACTACCCAGGCATTTCGGCATACATAAGTTTTTTACCCATTAAAGCTAAAAATGTAGCAATTAATAAAGTTACTCCTGTACTAATGAGAACTGCAATTTTTATTGTTAATGTCTTATCAAATAAAATAAATAATAAAGGCACTGCTATAGATGTAATAAACATCAGCGACCCAAGGTATATTTTCTTTTTTAATGCAGATGGCGAAAGTTTTTTAAATCGAATTTTCGCATCAATTACACCACTAATAAAAGCGCCAAAAACAGCCAATGGAAGTAGAACTCCTAAAAATCCTATAAAGTTTATTATTTCGACTGATTTGAATTTGGGAAATAGTATACTAATTAGCAAAAACTGAAAAATAAATACAGCAATTGTTTGAGGAAAATGTACAGCTATTGGATGCAAATCTAAATCAAGCAATTGTCGACGTTTATGTGAAACTCTATCCTTGTAAGGTTCAAAAACTTTACTTGAAACACCGCAAGCCGGACAAGTATCGTGTTTGCCTGCTTCCATAATATATCCGCAGGGCTTACATCTAACCATTTCTTTCATAGAGCGTTAGTCTTTTTGTTTTAGATGAATAAAATTGTAATAAGTAATAAAGAACTAATTCCAAAAATTAACAATGTCATTTTAATATATAAACTCATAGTGTTTTTTTATTAATATTATTAATGTTTTTATTTTTATGAATTAAGACGATTATGTTTAATAAAAATTTCAATTTAAACTTTTATTTTTTTTAGAATTATTTTTTATATCTATCATTTAAAAGTTTTGTTATTTCATGAGTTATATCTAAGCTTTTATCGGCTGTAATAATACTTACCGATGTTGCACTGTTAAATATAATTTGAAATTTATATTCTTCGTTATATAAGTCTGTTACAAGTTTTACGCTATCGTATAATTGTTTTTGCATTGATTGTTCGTCTTTTGACAATTCTTCGGTAAGCTTTTGATTTAATATGCCAAGTTCTTGTTGGCGTTGTTGTAAGCTCATTTCTTGTTGCTGCATTTCTGCACGAGTGAGAAGATTCTTTTGTGCTTTTTCTTGATATTGATAATAATCTGTTTCAAGTTGTTTCATTTTACGAGAGTAATCACCTTCAAGTCTACTTTGTTTAGATTCAAGTTCCGATTTTAATTTATGATATAAAGTATAATTAAATAAAACACTATCGGAATTAATATATGCTATTGGTGAGTTATGATTAACCGCGACTGGTGAATTTGTATTCGTTAGTTTTGATGATTTTGTGCAATTCGATTTACCTTTAAAATGCAACAAAAATAATAATGCTATAGCAAATGCTAATACTATGTTAAATCCTATAATTACTTTGTCTTTCATAATTTTTCTTTATAAATGTTAATTTCTTTTTTTTGTGAAAAAGGTTTTTAATAATTGACCACAATCATTTTCTAAAATGCCTCCTAAAATCTCTGTTTTGGGATGTAAAATCGATTCTGAAATTCTTCCTATACCTCTTTTTTGATCGTAAGCACCAAATACAATTCGACCAACTTGACTCCAATAACTGGCTCCTGCACACATTACGCAAGGTTCGAGAGTTACGTACATTGTACATTCATCAAGATGTTTGCCTCCTAATGTTGATGTCGCTGCTGTTATTGCCTGCATTTCGGCATGAGCAGTTGGATCGTTAAGTGTTTCTGTTAAATTGTGAGCACGAGCCACTATTTGATTGCGACAAACAATAACAACTCCTACTGGAACCTCATCTTTATCGAATGCAAGTTCTGCTTGACGAAGTGCCATCTTCATGAAATATTCATCAGAGTAGGGTGTTAATTCACTCATCTTATTTTTCTTTTATTTCGATTTTCAACGAAAGTTCATCAAGTTGTGCTTGTGATATTTCTGTTGGACATTCTGCCATTAAATCTTTTGCAGCATTGTTTTTAGGAAATGCTATAACATCACGAATTGAATCGCAACCATTCATAATTGATACAAAGCGATCGAATCCAAAAGCAACTCCTCCATGTGGTGGTGCTCCAAATTTAAATGCTCCCATTAAGAAACCAAACTGATGTTCAGCATCTTCTTTCGAAAATCCCAATAAAGAAAACATCTTGGCTTGTAAATCTGAATTATGGATACGAATAGAACCTCCACCTATTTCTGTTCCATTAACTACAAAGTCGTAAGCATTTGCTCTTACATCTTTTGGATTGCTATCGAGAAAATGAACATCTTCTGGTTTTGGAGATGTAAATGGATGATGTTTTGCATATAATCTTTGTGTTTCTTCATCCCATTCGAATAATGGGAAATCGACAACCCAAAGTGGAGCAAATATGTTTTTATCTTTTAATCCAAGTTTGTTTCCCATCTCTAAACGTAATTCGCATAATGCATTTAATGTTACGTTTTCGTTGCCAGAAAGAATTAAAAGTAAATCTCCTTTTTTTGCACCAAATGTTTCGCCAATTTTAATTAGTTCGTCGGCGTTAAAGAATTTATCAATCGATGATTTAACGGTACCATCATCATTAAACTTAACATAAATCAAACCTTTTGCACCAACTTGAGGTCGTTTAACCCATTCGGTTAGTTCATCAAGTTCTTTGCGTGTGTAGTTTGCGCATTTTTCTGCTAAAATTCCACCAACATATTCAGCCTCGTCAAGTACTTTAAAATCTTTTCCTTTTACTTGACTTGTAATTTCTTTAATTGTCATACCAAAGCGAATATCTGGTTTATCGCAACCATAATTTTTCATTGCTTCAGCATAGGTCATTTGTGGGAAAACTTCAGGGAAATCAATATTTTTAACATTTTTGAAAATGAATTTTGCCAATCCTTCAAAAGTATCAATAATATCTTTTTGTTCAACAAACGACATTTCGCAGTCGATTTGAGTAAATTCTGGTTGTCTATCAGAACGTAAATCTTCGTCTCTAAAGCATTTTACAATCTGGAAATAACGATCGCAGCCACCAACCATCAATAATTGTTTGAAAAGTTGCGGTGATTGTGGTAGAGCGTAGAATTGTCCTGGCCAAACACGTGATGGGACAACAAAGTCGCGAGCACCTTCGGGGGTTGAGCCAATAAGTACAGGAGTTTCAACTTCCATAAATCCTTTCGAATCTAAGAAATTGCGAACAGCTAATGATATTTTATGTCGTGTTTCTAAGTTTTTACGAATTGGGTTTCTACGAATATCTAAATATCTGTATTTCATTCGTAGTTCTTCACCACCATCTGTTTCATCTTCGATTGTGAAAGGAGGTATATCAGATTTATTTAATATTGTTATTTGTTCTGTTTTTATTTCAATATCTCCTGTTTGGATATTTTTATTTTTACTACTTCTTTCAATTACGGTTCCTTTAATTTGAATAACAAATTCGCGACCTAAACTATTCATTGTTTCAAATACAGCTTTGTCAATACTTTCGTCAGATGTTATTTGAGTAATACCATAGCGATCACGTAAATCGACGAAGGTCATTCCACCCATCTTCCTTATTTTTTGAACCCATCCACTAAGGGTTATCGATTTGTTAATATCGCTTAAGCGAAGCTCTCCACAAGTATGTGATCTGTACATGATTTTAAATCTTTGTTTTGTTGCAAATGTATTAAATAATCTAATGCTTTTGTAAAGCAAATTGCTACATTAATTGAATTATTATTAAGATATCCTATTCTGTTGGTTTTTCTATTAATTTCATTAGTTCACCAAGTTTTGGCGTAAGAATTATTTCACATCGTCTATTCTTAGCTCGACCTTCTGGCGTTTTATTCGATTCTAATGGAGAATATTGACCACGACCGGCGGAAGTTACTCTACGTGCATCAATACTGTCGTTTTCGAGTAAAATGGTTGTAATAGCTAATGCTCGTTCGGTACTTAATTTCCAATTAACTTTTGCTGTTCCAGTATTATCGGTATGTCCTTCAATTAGGATATTTATATCCGTATTTTTTTCAAGTACGTCACTTAATTTTTTAATCGCTTCACTTCCTTTTGAACTGACTTTGTATTTACCAACCTCAAACATTAGTTTTTCATCTAAGGAAACATAAATTTTGCCTTCTCTTTGTTCTACGGTTAATCCATTACCTTCGAATCCTGTTAAAGCTGTCGAAATTTTTTCTTTTAGTATGGTTGCAATAGAATCTTTTGATTTTAGACTCGATTGAAGATATTTAACTTTTTCGTTTTTGCGACTCATTTCATCACTCAAATCTTCATTTTGAGAGGTTAATTCAGCAATTTCATTCCTTAAACTTTGTGTTAAGATGATAATTGAGTCTTGGCTTAGTTTTGCTATATCAAGCGTTTTTTGAATTTCGGTATAATTGCTAATAAGCATTATATTATCATTATACAATTGGCGAATAATTTTATTAATCGAATCGTTTTGTTTTTGAAGAGTTGCATTAGTGTTAAGCGATTCCTTATATATTTTTTTTGTAACACATGATGAGAATATTACCATAAAAATTATTGAAACTATTGAAATCTTCTTAAACATATTTTTTAAAAATTTGTGAGGACAAAAATAAACAAAACGTTGATAATAATAAAAACAAAAAAGGAGGTACTAATACCTCCTTTCTGTTATAAATTATTTAGTAATAATTATTGAACGATTGATTTGAAAGTTGCATCGTCAACGAATTTTACAAATTCTATATCTTTTTTAGCTTTTGCAGCTAATTTAGCATCTTTCATAACTGCTGTTCTAAGGTTTGTGAACAATAAGTCAGTGTTTGATGTTCTAGCACCGATTATAGCTTTTAAGTAGAAACCTAGAGGATCTGTTTGATCATCAGAAGCCGTAATTGCATTTAATGCACCGTTAACATCACCATTTAAAAGTTTTGCAAGAGCAGCATTGAAGCTTGCCGTTGAACCATAAAGATCTACAGCTTCTTGGTATTTACCTTCTTTAATTTTAATTGCACCTTGGTTAGCACCAACTTCTTTACCAGCACCAACTGCTAAGTCGAAATATTCAACAGCTTTTTTGTCATCACCTTTAGCTTGATACATTGCACCGATGTTGTTTTTAACCATTTTTTGTCCGCTTGATAATTCATCAGCTTTTAAGAAGCTAGTTAAAGCAGCATCAAAGTTTTTTTGGTTTGCTTGAGCAACACCTAAGTTGTTATAAGCGCGCCATTCTTGAGGATAGTTTTTAATTGTATTGTTTAAAATTTTTGTTTGAACAGTTAAGTCAGCAGATAAAGAAGCAGCTTTCATATACTCTTCAACATCTAATTTTATAGTGTCAACTTGACCTAAAGCTAAAAGTAGTGAATCAGATTTTCCTAATTTGTCGATATTGAAAATCATTTTTGAACGACGTAATTCAGGAAGAATCGTTTTAGAGATTTTTTTGTAAGCTTTTGCAATGTTTTTGATTTCTTTTTCACGAACAACAGGATCAGAGTTCATGTCAAGTATACGGATAATCATTTCTTTATCTTCTAAAGATGATTTAGCCATAAGAGCTTTAAAACCTTCCCAGTCTTCAGATTTACCAACAGCATTAATAGTTGCTTTTGATGCTTTTTCGTTTTTCTTAGTTGATTCTACAACGAATTTTTGAGCTGAAGTACCGCGATCGTTTGATAAAACTTGGTTTAATTGTTCTGGTCCATCAGGTGATGCATATGCATTGATGTCGATACTTGCGATTTGTTTGTTTTTATCAGCATTAACTGAATCTAAATATTTAGCTGTGTTTTTAATTTCAGCTTTTTTAGTTTCTTCAGCACGAACTTTAGCTTGGTTAACTAAGAATTTAATTGCAGCTTCGCGAGATTCTGGAGTTTTGTATTTGAATTGGTCAATTGCTTTAATTGTTTTTGCATCAGCATGAACTAATTTTGCTGTAGCAACAACACCTGTAGCTAATTTAACTTCTGGTAAATCGATAGATTTTGTTTTAACAGTAGCTTTTGCTCTTAAAACAAGTTCTGATTTTGCCATTTCATCTGTATAAGGCAATTTGCTAGTGTATGAAAAACTTCCACCAGATACATAACTAATAATTGTACCATTAGCTTCAACACCTTCGCCTTGTAATGTTTGTACTTTGTAAGCTTTTTCTCCACCTTCGTATTTTAATACTGGAGTTAAAGTCATTACAGCTTTTTTGTTGAAGAAACTTGCTGGAAAAGATCCTTTTATAGTTACTAATACACTGTCTCCTTGCATTTCTAAAGGATTAGGTGTAGCAGTATAAGTAACTTGGTTTGCTTTCTTGAGCATGGTGCTAAGACCGTTACAACTTGCTAAAAACAAGGCTACAGCACCACATACTGCAAGTTTAGTAAAACGTAAGTTATTCATTTTCATAATGCTAACGATTAAATTTAATTTTGTCTTTGTTAATTAACTTTGTTACAAATATATAAATGTTTTTAATAAACAAGCAGTAAATTCAAAAAAATCAACGTTTACAACGTTTTTTTTAATTATTTTGCTAAAAAATATCAAGCATTATTTTGTTAAAATTAAATGAATGAATAAAGAACTTGAACAATATTGCGATCAACATTCGTCAAAGGAACTTTCTGTTTTACAGGATTTAACGAGGAATACGTTTTTAAATGTGTTGAATCCTAGGATGTTATCTGGTCATAGTCAAGGATTGTTTTTACAGATGATAGTTGCAATGATACAGCCTAAAAGAGTTTTAGAGATTGGAACTTATACAGGATATTCAGGATTATGTATTGCAAAGAATCTTACTGATGGATCGATGCTTCATACTATTGAAATAAATGATGAAGTAGCTGCTTTTGCACAAAATTACTTTAGAAATTCGGAATATTCTAAAAAGATACAATCTCATGTTGGCGATGCTGTTGAAATAATTTCGCAATTAGATTATACATTTCATTTAGTCTTTATGGATGGAAATAAACGCGATTATGTGAAATATTATAATTGTGTTTTCGACAAAGTTGAGTCTGGTGGATTTATACTTGCCGATAATGTTCTATGGGATGGACATGTATTAGATAAAGATAAAATTGCAAATGATGCACAAACTAAAGGTATTTCTGAATTTAATGAAATGATTAGAAATGATGAAAGAGTTGAAAAACTGATGTTACCTTTGCGCGATGGTTTACTACTTATAAGAAAGATTTAAAATGGCAAAAATTAGAATAACTAAAGAATTCTCGTTCGATATGGCGCATGCTTTATTGAATTACGATGGTTTATGTAGAAATGTACACGGGCATACATATAAATTAGCGGTGACATTAATTGGTAGTCCAATTGAATTACAAAGCGACCCAAAACTTGGAATGGTAATAGATTTTAGTGATTTAAAAACAATTGTGAAACAACCAATTGTCGATGTTTTTGATCATGCAATTGTTTTAAAAGAAGGTCATAAAGCAATTCCATCGATGTTAGAATTAAATGATTATGGAAAAACAATCGTTTTACCTTTTCAACCAACTTGCGAAAATTTAGTTGTTCATTTTGTGGAAATGATAAAAGAAAAACTACCCAAAGGAGTTACTCTATTTGCGTTGAGATTACATGAAACACCAACATCCTATGCAGAGTGGTTTAGTTTGGATAATTAATTTAACTTAAAATCATTTTTAATGCTGCAATAATCATTACTCCACCAAATACCTTTTTTAGGATTTTATCGGGTGTAATTATTGCAATTTTAGATCCGAAATAAGCTCCAATAACAAATGTTGCTACAATTATTAAGGCATAATAGTAGTTAATTAAACCAGCTTTGTGATAATTCATCACAGCAAAAATACCAACAGGTAATAGTAGGATAGCTAAACTTGTTCCTTGAGCTTCTCGTTGAGTTATTCCTAGAAAAAAGACTAAAGCAGGAACGATTAATATACCACCACCAACACCAAAGGCTCCGCTTAACATACCTGATAAAAGGCCAATTATAACTAATATCGTTATTTGTATGATTGTCATCTTTTTTGCTATTTAGGTTAATAAAACATATATATCTTTGTCGAATGCAAAGGTATTTCATTTCTTTAATGAGTGAATTAAGTTTACGTTTAAAATTGTAATTGATGTTATATCAAAAAAGGATACTTACTGTATTAATTCGATTTATTGTTCTACTAGTTCTTTATCAATTTGGACGATTAAGTTTTCTGTTAATAAATCAATCTTATTTTAATGCAATTACAAATAGTCAGATTTTAACGGTATTCTATCGTGGAATGCTATTCGATATGTCTGCTATATGCAATATTTCTTTTGTAATATTTCTTGCCTATCTAATTCCAATACCGTTTATATTCAATAAGAAATATATAAAAGTTGTAGATATTGTTTTTATTGTTACGGTCTTTCTTCAAATGCTTTTTAATTTTATTGATTGTGAGTATTTTAAATTTATAAATAAGAGAACAACGTTTGATATACTAAAAAATTTGTTTTTAAGTGATGATGCATTTATTTTATTACCTCGGTTTATTTTTGATTTTTGGTTTATCCCTTTATTATGGTTGGCATTTAGCTTTTTAGGAATCTGGATTATAAAAAAGGCTGACAAAAAGGTTGATTTATTAGAATATTCGGTTAAAAAGCATTGGTTAATTTGGGCTATACCTCAATTTATAATTATTGTTGCTCTTGTAATAATCGGGATTCGTGGTATTGGCTTTAAACCAATACAACTTATAACAGCATCTAAGTTTACAAATACAGCAAATTTTCCATTGATTTATAACACTCCTTTTACAATTCTTCATACAATGAAAGGTGATGCTTTGAAACAAGAACATTATTTCGATGAAAAAAGATCAGTTTCTCTATTTAATCCTATTGTAAATTACGAAAAAGCAGGAGATACAAAAAAAGAAAATGTAGTAGTTATTATTCTCGAAAGTTTTTCGTTCGATTACATTGGAAGTTTAAGTCATTCTAAAGGATATACGCCTTTTTTAGATAGTATAATTGGACAATCGTTGGCTTTCGACAATGCTTTTGCAAATGGGAAAAAATCGATTGAAGCATTGCCATCTATATTTGCATCGATTCCAAATTTGTTGGAAGAGCCTTATATAACCTCACAATATGGTGGAAATACTATAAAGGGATTGCCATCGGTATTAAAAGAGCAAGGTTATTCGACAAGTTTTTTCCATGGTGGAAGAAATGGAACTATGGGCTTCGATAATTTTTGTAAAGCTGCTGGAATGGAACATTATTTTGGAATGAATGAATATGTTGGTCCAGAAGCTTACGACGGTGATTGGGGAATTAAAGACGAAGAATTCTTGCAGTTTTATGCAAAACAACTTCATTCGTTTCATCAACCATTTTTTAGTTCTGTATTTACACTTTCTTCGCATCATCCATATACCGTTCCCGATAAATACAAATCGCGATTTAAAGGTGGGAAAATGCCAATTTATAAGGCAATTCAATATGCAGATTATTCGTTGCAACAATTCTTTAAAACTATTTCGAAAGAGGACTGGTTTAAGAATACCCTTTTTGTGTTCACTGCCGATCACGCTGCACAAGAAGAAGATTATTCTCATAAAAAAAATGCCGATTTATTTAGAATTCCAATAATTATTTACCATCCGGGTGATGAAAATATGAAAGGACTTAAGCATCAAATTGTACAACAAACAGATATTATGCCTTCAATTCTCGATTATCTAAATATTAAAGGATCTTATGTCTGTTTCGGTAAATCGGTTTTTGATAGTTCTGCTAGTAGATTAGCAGTTCAGTATTTAGGAGGAGTTTATTCTATTTTTGAAGGTAATTATTCGTTGAGTTTTAATGGCGAACAATTTTTAGAAAAAACGGTTTTGTGCGACTCAACTAATACTGAATTAAGTAAAGAAACTGAATTGCTAATGCAACAATCGTTAAAATCAATTATTCAGCAGTTTAACGATAGGTTAATTCGAAATAAAATGGTTGTTACGAAATAGTTTATTCTGTAATAACAATCGTTGAATCTCCCTTTAAAATGTAAACATTACATTGATCGTGTTTTACTGTATAGGTTTTACTGAAAATCTCTGTGTTATTTTTTAACCCTACAAAACGAATATCTTCAATACATGGAGATTGATTCTTAAAATCTTGAATTTGTACGAGTTCGTAATTTGTCGAAGAATCTTCGTTAGACGTTCTTTTTCGTTCTCGAATTTTGCTGTTGTTTAAGACTTGAATTGTATACCATTCATCTAGCAATACTTCTTGATTTTTAGAATTTACGACGTTGATATTGATTGGTTGGTACCATTTTGCACAAATATGATGTTTCGAACAATTACATTTGTCGTTACAGGAAGCTAAAAAAGCTATAAAACATAGAATAAGAAGTTGTTTCATAAGTATGTGAATTTGATATTCAAATATATGAAAATGTTATATAGTGTGTAAATATTTCCCATTTATTATATTCGAATAATTGTATATTTGCCAAGGTAAATATTTCACCTAATGTACGATGGCAAAGAAAAAAAAGACTAAAGTTGTGGCAAAAGTAAAGCCAGTTAATACGAAAGAAAAATCGGGTCGCAAACATGCCATTACGACTATGCTTAATGAAGTTGAATTTGATGCATATAATCGTTATTGTAAGCAATTTAAGGTGAAAAATAAGTCGAAAATGATGCGCGATATGGTTTTGTCTTCAATGTCGAAAGATTTTGGTCAGAATTATCCTACACTTTTCGATAAACAAGAACTTGCCGATTTAGTTATTGAACGCAGATAAATTCCCTCAAAATGTTAGATTGGAACATCCTTTTATCGGAAAAACGACTTGGTCTCGAAGACGAAGTTGTGGAACGAACAAGTATTGCACGCTCACAATTTCAACGCGACTACGATCGAATAATTTTTTCATCGCCATTTCGTCGTCTTCAAAATAAAACACAAGTATTTCCACTTCCTGGAAGCGTTTTTGTTCATAATCGATTGACACATAGTTTGGAAGTCGCTTCTGTTGGACGATCGTTAGGGAATATCGTTGCAATTGGATTACGTCAACGAAATGCATTGGAGCAAACCGAATTGTTAGACGATCTAGGTGCAATTGTTTCTTCGGCATGTTTAGCTCACGATCTTGGAAATCCTCCATTTGGACATTCGGGAGAAAAAGCCATTTCGAAATATTTTATTGAAAACGATGCAAAAGAGTTTCGAAGTAATTTGACCGATGCTCAATATCTCGATTTAATTAATTTTGAGGGCAATGCAAATGCACTTCGCTTGTTGGCACATCAATTTACCGGTCGTCGCAAAGGTGGATTTGGATTAACATATTCGAGTATTGCAACTTTAATGAAATATCCCTGTACTTCGCCAGTTTTGGGAACAAATCGTTCGCCCTATAAGAAGTATGGCGTATTCCAAACTGAAAAAGATATTTTAGAACAAGTAATGGGAGAATTGGGAATTCCAAAGATTATGACAACAGACGATGTTTATGGTCGTCATCCCTTGGTTTTTATGGTTGAAGCTGCCGATGATATCTGTTATCAAATAGTTGATTTAGAAGATGCCCATCGTTTAAATATTCTTTCTACGGCCAAAACACGCGAATTGATGTTGGCATTTTTCGATCAAATAAACGATAAAGTTCAATTAGAAAGTGTTACAAAATTATTAGCAAGTGTAGATGATGAAAATGAACAAATTACAATTCTACGTTCGCGAGTAATTAATAAATTGATTGAAGAATGTACCAAAGTCTTTTGGGCGAAATACGATGATATTATGAACTGTAAATATCATTCAAATTTGATTGATGATATTGATGAAACCTATAAGAAAGCTATTGAAGAAGTTAAGAAAGTAGCTGTTTCGAAAATTTATAATGCTCGTTCGGTAATCGAAATTCAAATTGCTGGTCATAAAATTTTAGGAGAGTTACTCTCGGAATTTGTGCAAGCAGTAATGAAAAACGATTCGCTTTACACCTCGCAATTACTTCAATTATTGCCTGTTCAATTGGTTTGTAAGACAGAAAATCCATTCGATCAAATTATGTCTGTTGTTGATTTTATTTCGGGTATGACTGATATCTATGCTTTAGAACTTTATCGAAAGATTAAAGGGATTTCTTTTTCTGTAATTCATTAAACAGTTATTATGCAAACATTTTTCAATGAATATTGGCCAGTAATGTATAGCTCAACAGCTGTATACTTGTTTATTGTAATTGCTATTCGCTTATTTGGTAAAAAGGAATTTGCTCAACTTTCGGTTGTCGATTTAGTTTTTGTATTGCTAATAAGTAATGCTGTCCAAAATGCAATGGTAGGTCCAAATACAACATTGAGCGGAGGAATTGTAGCTGCAACAACTTTGTTTATAGTAAATTACTGTTTTAAATTTTTACTTTTTAAATTCCCGAAATTACAAGGATTAATTGCAGGAGAGCCCAAAGTGTTAATATACAAAGGACGTGTTCACGAAGGTAATTTGGCTAAAGCTCGAATTTCGGTAAATGAATTACTAGAAACCGTTCGCGAACATGGATGCGCTTCGATTCATGATGTAAATTTAGCGATACTTGAAATAGATGGAAATATAAGTGTTCTGTCAAACGATTTTTCTCAACAAACAATACACGAACGTAAAAAGGTAGGAAAACATCAAAAGAAAAATGCAAATTAAATGGAGTTAAAAGGTCTATTAACAATAGGATTATTAATTCTTTCGAATGCATTTATGACATTGGCTTGGTATGGGCATTTGAAATTTAATGAAATGAAGTTTTTTAATAAACTTGGAATCATTTCTATTATTTTAATAAGTTGGGGAATTGCTTTGTTCGAATATTGCTTTCAGGTTCCTGCAAATAGAATTGGATTTAATCAACATGGTGGACCATTTTCTTTGGTTCAATTAAAAGTAATACAAGAAGTTATAACTTTAATTGTCTTTACTGCTTTTACATTGTTTTTCTTTAAAACAGAAACGTTAAAAACGAATCATATAATTGGTTTTGTTTTTTTGATATTAGCAGTATATTTTATCTTTAAAAAGTAAGTAAATTACTGATTAAAACGAATGTAAATCAGATATTTCCTTAGTTGTTGTTAGTGAGAAATACAGATTTGTTTGCATTTGAATTCGATTCAAATAAAATATAACGAATACATAATCGTAAAGTCTTTTTTCCTTAATACTTTTGTGCCATATTTAAGACGGGCAATGGACGGTATTTTATTTACAAAAATTTCAAAATCAATTCAATACTTATATAGTATTTTGATAGTTGGATTTGTTGCCATTATCTGTCATTATGCACTTCCATTTCTAGATTATAGAATTGTAGCATTAATTCTCCTTTTAGCCGTTTCGATTATAGCTGCAATGTTCGATATTCTTCCTGTTTTATTAGCTGCCGCTTTAAGTGCATTAACATGGGATTATTTTTTTATTCCTCCATATTATCGTTTACAAGTTGCAAGTACCGAAGATGCTGTATTGATATTAATGTATTTTGTAATTGCTCTTTTAAATGGTGTATTAACCTACAGAATTAGAAAATACGAAAAGGCATTGGTTCTTAAAGAGGAAAAAGCAAATACCATAAAATTATACAATACATTACTTAATTCATTATCGCATGAATTACGAACTCCTATTGCAACAATTTTAGGTGCATCAGATAATTTGCTTACCCAAAGTACAAAATTGAGTGATGAGAATAAAACAGAATTAGTTTCTGAAATATCAAAAGCATCTTTACGCTTAAATCATCAAGTGGAAAATTTGTTGAATATGTCGCGTTTAGAATCGGGAATTATTAAACCACATTACGATTGGTGCGATATTAATGAGCTAATTTATACTGTTGTGAAACAGATTGAAGAGACAAAGGTTGAGCAAAAAATTGCTGTTAAAATAGATCCACAAATACCTTTTTTTAAACTTGATAAAGGAATGTTAGAACAAATCCTTTATAATTTAATTAATAATGCATGTCTTTATACTCCTGCTAATAGTTTGATAAGAATTGATGCTGATTGTAAATCAGAATCCTTGCAATTAATAGTTGAAGATAATGGATTTGGATTTCCGCAGGAAGAAATTTCGGCAGTTTTCGGTAAATTTTATCGGTTGAAAAATTCAAAGACTGGCGGTACTGGATTGGGGTTATCAATAATCAAAGGATATGTTGAGGCATTATCAGGAAAGGTGTTTTTGCAAAATGTTGAAACTCACGGAGCTCGTTTTACGATTAACATTCCTGCTGAAACATCATATTTAAATAATTTAAAAAATGAATAGGGCAGAGATATTGGTTATCGATGATGAACTTCCAATAAGAAAATTGTTGGAAATAACGTTGCAAAGTAACGATTACTCTGTTCGTCAAGCTGCGACTGCAAAAGAGGGGATTTTACAGGTTGCAAATCATCCGCCCGATATGGTAATTCTTGATTTGGGTTTGCCCGATGAAGATGGTCATTCTGTTTTAAAGAAATTGAGAGAATGGTACGTGAAACCGATAATAATTCTTTCTGTTCAAAGTAGTGAAGACGATATTGTTAAAGCTCTTGATAATGGCGCTAACGATTATCTTGTTAAACCTTTTAGAACAGGTGAGTTATTAGCCCGTATTAGATCTTTGTTAAGAAGTAGAAACGATTCAGAAGAAACTTCTGCAATTATTACTCTTTCTGAGTTACAAATTGATTTTTCTAATCGAGTTGTAAAAAGGAATAATGAAGTTTTAAAATTAACTCCAACCGAATATTCTTTATTAATTTTGTTTGTTAAAAACGAAGGTAAAGTTTTGACGCATCATTTTATATTACGCGAAATTTGGGGACCAGGATATATGAGTGAATCGCAATATTTACGAGTATTTATTGCGCAGTTACGAAAGAAAATAGAAAAAGACCCAAATCGACCAGAATTGATTCAAACCGAATCGGGAGTGGGATATCGATTTGCATTTAATGAATAATTATCATTACAAATAATAACGTTATGGAAGCATCAAAACACGGAATTAACAAAGTCACGACAGCATCATTATTGATCGCTTTAGGAATTATTTACGGAGATATAGGAACGAGTCCGCTATATGCGTTGCGAGCCGTTGTTGGTGAACGACCAATTAGCGAGATGCTTGTTTTTGGAGGTGTGTCGTGTATCTTTTGGACATTGGTTTTCCAAACAACAGTAAAATATGTGTTATTAACGCTTCGAGCCGATAATCAGGGTGAGGGTGGAGTATTCTCTTTATATGCACTTATTCGTAGATATGGAAAATATTTAGTTGTTCCAACGATTTTAGGTGCTACAACGCTACTTGCCGATGGTATGATTACTCCTCCAATTTCTGTTTCTTCGGCTATTGAAGGTTTGAATTCTGTAAAAGCATTGGAGCATTTAATTGTACCTGGAAATGGATTAACAGTTGGAATTGTTGCAATAATAATTTCTATTTTATTTTTCTTTCAACGTTTTGGAACTCAGAATGTAGGCAAGGCATTTGGACCTGTAATGACTATTTGGTTTGGAATGTTAATGGTTATTGGTACATACTGGATTATCCATTATCCAGAAGTTTTAAAATCGCTTAATCCATATTATGCATATCAGCTTTTGGCTAAGTATCCACAAGGATTTTGGCTATTAGGATCTGTTTTCTTATGTACAACTGGAGCCGAAGCTTTATACTCGGATTTAGGCCATTGTGGAATTAAAAATATTCGAATAACTTGGATATTTGTAAAGACATGTCTTGTAGTAAATTATATGGGGCAAGTAGCATTCATTATGCATGTTAAAGCACCCAATTTACATGGTGTAAATCCATTTTTCGATATGTTTCCACATTGGTTTCTTTTACCAAGTGTAATTATTGCTACAGCAGCGGCTATTATTGCCTCGCAAGCGTTAATTAGTGGTTCTTTTACACTTATTTCTGAAGCTGTCAACCTTAACTTTTGGCCTCGTGTAAAGGTTCGTCAACCCACCGAATTTAAAGGTCAAATTTACATTCCAAGTATAAATACAATTCTATGGTTTGGATGTATAACAATCTTGTTATATTTCCAAACGTCAACTCGTATGGAATCGGCTTATGGCTTTTTTATTACCATTGCGATGTTAATGACAACTTACCTCTTAGGCTTTTTCTTGCTTTATAAATTAAAATGGAATAAGTTCTTAGTCTATGCCGTTTTAGCTGTTTTTGCAACAATCGAATTATCGTTTTTTGTAGCGAATGTTGTAAAGTTAAAAGAAAGTTGGTCGGTACTTTTTGTTGCAATGACAATATTCTTAACAATGTATGTTTGGTATTACGCTCGTAAAACGAATAACCGATTTATGAATTTTGTTGAAATAGGTCGCTTTGTTCCAATGCTTAAGGATTTATGCGAAGATCAATCGATTCCAAAATTCTCAACACATTTGATTTATCTTTCTAAAGCTAATAATAAAGCTCAAATAGAAGAGAAAATTATGAAATCGATTTTCTCGAAAAAGCCTAAACGCGCCGATATTTATTGGTTCCTCCATATTAACAGAACGGAAGAACCATTTACAATGACGTACGATGTTACAGAATTGGTTGCCGATAGGGTTATAAAAGTAAATCTTAATATTGGTTTCCGTATTCAGCCAAAGACTGAGCTTTATTTTAAGAATATCATTAAAGAATTGATTGAAAGTAAAGAATTGAATTTGCATATTCTTGCCGATGGTTCGTCGAAATACAATGCTGAGCCCGATTTTAAATTCGTTTTAGTTGAGAAATATTTTTCGGTTGAGAATGAATTACCAATTCGCGATATGTTATTAATTAAATCATTCTTTATTCTTAAATATTTAGGAATGAGTGATATTAAAGCATTTGGTCTTGATAAGAGTGATGTTGTTATTGAACATATTCCTTTGGTGTATCAAGCACCACAAAATGTTGAGTTAACTAGGGTTTAACTACTCTGCTATATTACAAATTTAAATGGCTCTTTGAGATGTTAAAATCCTAAGAGCCATTTTTGTTTTTAACCCATTTCGTTGATAGTAAATTCCGTCAATAACAACGCTCAATCTTTATAAAATCTTTATATTCTCAAAGCTTCATTTTACACTATCCTTATGAATCTGGAGCTAATTTCGTTGAAGTAAATTTTTGCTTTAAATGAAATAGTTATGGATCACAAACACAACATGAACAAAGTAACCACAGCATCGCTTCTGATTGCTTTGGGGATTATTTATGGCGATATAGGCACAAGTCCTTTATACGCTTTAAAAGCTGTTGTTGGCGAACGCCCAATTAGCGAAATATTAGTGTACGGAGGAGTGTCTGCTATTTTTTGGACATTATTCTTTCAAACTACAGTCAAGTATGTGTTCTTTACTTTAAAAGCCGATAATCAGGGTGAGGGTGGTGTTTTCTCTTTATATGCATTGATTCGACGTTACGGTAAATATTTAGTTGTACCTACAATTTTAGGAGCAACAACATTGCTCGCCGATGGAATTATTACACCACCAATTTCTGTTGCTTCTGCTATTGAAGGTTTAAATTCTGTTAAAGGTTTAGAAAATATAATAGTTCCTGGAAATGCATTAACAATTGGAATTGTTGTACTAATTATGTCTGCTCTATTCTTTTTTCAACGTTATGGAACACAATCTATTGGAAAAGCATTTGGTCCGATTATGACAGTTTGGTTTAGTATGCTTTTGTTTTTTGGAATTTATGAAATTACACATTTCCCCGATGTCATTAAAGCTCTTAATCCATATTATGCTTATGAATTATTAGCTCGTTATCCTCATGGATTTTGGTTGCTTGGTGCTGTGTTTTTATGCACAACTGGTGCCGAAGCTTTATATTCTGATTTAGGACATTGTGGTGTTAAAAATATTAGAATAACTTGGATGTTTGTTAAGACGAGTTTGGTCGCAAGTTATTTAGGACAAGCTGCCTATATTATGCATCTCGGTAAACCAACACTCGAGGGTGGCAATCCTTTTTTCGATATGCTTCCACATTGGTTTTTACTTCCTGCAATTATAATTGCCACATTTGCTACAATTATTGCTTCTCAAGCTCTTATTAGTGGTTCGTTTACGCTTGTAAGTGAAGCTATGAACTTAAACTTCTGGCCACGTGTTAAGGTTCGTCAACCATCAGACATAAAAGGTCAAATTTTTATTCCAAGTGTTAATAATATTTTATGGTTTGGTTGTGTGTTGATGATTTTATATTTCAAAACATCTTCGTCGATGGAAGCTGCATATGGTTTTTCAATTACCGTTGCAATGTTAATGACAACCTATTTGCTCGGGTTCTTCTTGTTGTATAAAAAGAAATGGAATAAGTTTTTAGTCTATGGAATCTTAGCCATTTTCTTGATAATTGAAATATCGTTTTTCGTTGCAAACGTTGCTAAAATTAAAGAACGTTGGATGTTCTTATTCTTCGAACTCTTTATCTTTATGACTATGTATGTTTGGTATTATGCTCGAAAAACAAATAACAGATTTATGAATTTTGTTGAAATTGGGAAATATACAGCATTAATGAAGGAATTAAGTGTCGACTTATCGATTCCAAAATATTCAACTCATCTTATATACCTTTCAAAAGCAAATAATAAAGCTCAAATTGAAGAGAAAATAGTTAAATCGATCTTTGCAAAAAAACCAAAACGTGCCGATGTTTATTGGTTCCTTCATATAAACAGAACCGAAGAGCCATATACAATGACTTATGATGTTTCTGAATTGGTCGAAGATAGAGTTATAAAGGTTAATATAAATGTTGGATTTCGTATTCAGCCTAAAACAGAACTATATTTCAAAAGAATTATTAAAGAATTAATCGATAAGAAAGAATTAAACTTACATATACTTGCCGATGGTTCAACTAAATATAATACCGAATCAGACTTTAAATTTATAATAGTTGAGAAATACTTCTCTGTCGAAAATGAATTGCCAATTCGTGATGTATTTATGCTGAAATCTTTCTTTATTCTTAAATATTTAGGATTAAGCGATACAAAAGCTTTTGGACTCGATAAAAGCGATGTTGTAATTGAACATATTCCACTCGTTTATCAGGCAATACAGAATGCTGAATTAACTAGGATTAGGACTTAAAAATGCTGTTAATTATAATAAAGAAGGCTGTTTCAATTGCAAAAAAGATTCAGCCTTTTTTATTTTTGAATAATTGTCGATTTATTTATTTCCTCAATCTTTTTATTTATTTCAAATGCTTTGTTTTGTTCGCCTATACTCTTATAAGCCAACGATAAATTAGTAAGCATGTTTAGGTCTGTAGGGTATAATTTTAAACCAGTTTCATAAATAGTAATTGCTTTAGTGAATTGTTTATTCATGCAATATAAAATTCCCAAGTTATTGTAAGAGCCAGTAAAATTAGAATCTAATGTTAAAGCTTTTTCCATTAAATGTACAGCTTGTTTCAAATTTCCTTTATTCGCTTCAATATGTGCATTGTCTGAAAATAAACTGATTAAATAAAATTTTATGTTTCCAAGTTTGTAAAAGTTTGGATTAAGCTTTTTAAGTTTTTCTAATTCATCGGCAGCTTCATCGTATTTATTAATTCGAATTAATCCAAAAGCTGCATTAATATATCCATCATAAAAATCGCGATGAATTTTATTCGATTTTCTACAATAAGTAATAGCTAATTGGTAATTCTCTTTTTTGTTCGTAGCTGTTTTGCAACTATCGGTAAAATTTATTAATGCTACACCTGCATTGTTATTTGCAATTGCACTATTGGGTACCGAAAGTACATCTTTCGTATATAAATGATATTCCGATTTCCATTCTGCATTTCGAGCAATGGTTTTATAACCACCTAATATCAATAATGTTCCAAGTATTAAAAAAGCTCCAACTGTTCTATGTTGTGATTTAAGTTTTCTTAATCCAAGATAGACTAAATAACCTACAATAATAGAAAATCCCAAAGAAGGTTGAAAAAGAAAACGTTCGCCCATTAAAGCACCAATCTCTACTAAGATATTTGATGTTATAAAGATTGAAATCATAAAGAAAAGAATACCAAAGGCAAGAATATCTTTGTTCTTTAATCGCAAAATAGCATAGATAAACATTCCTGAATAAACAAGAATCGACATTATTACAAAAGGATTCCCAAAACCTACAATTGGAATTTGGTTAAAAGTATAATCGTACGAAAGAGGATGTGGGAAAAAGAGTAGAGCTATATATTTCAATAAGCAGAACATTATTGTTGCTAGTTTTGTAATTGGTGTTGCATACAAAAATGGATTGTTTTGAAGTAGATTACTTACCGTGTTATTAAGACCTACAATACTATATCGAATCAAGAAATATGCAATAAATAAAACTGCGAATGGAATAATAAGTTTTAGATTTCTTTTTATATTAATTTCGGTGAAAAAATGAATCATCAAAGGAATAATAAAGAGAAAAGTTAAACCATATTCTTTTGAAAATAAGGCGATAAAATAGAGTAGGAGACTTGTAATTAAAAGAAATATATTCCGAGAATTATTGGTTAAATAATTGAAAAGCATAGTAACACTCGACATTAGGAAAAGCAATGAAAGTATTTCGTCTAAACTTTTAATATTAGCTACAACCTCGGTATGAATTGGGTGAATAATAAAAAGTAATGATATAATAAAAGCAATGTCGGTTTTTTCTTTGAAAATATATTTTCGTAGAAAGTTAAATGTAATTATTGTCGTTGCAACCCACAAAATAATATTTACCAAATGGAAATAATGAGGATTATTGCCCCAAAATTGTTTTTCGAAAGCAAAAACCAGTAACGATAAAGGTCTGTATCGACCGCCTTGTAAATCGTTTACATAACCAACAAAGCCAAATAAACTATCGGTACTAAATATTTTCCCTATTCCTAATATTCCTTGTTGAACGAATTTGTTACTAGTAACAGACATAGCATCGTCCAATACAAAACCATTCCAAAAAGTATTGGCATATAATGCGAGAGAAATAATTAACAGGGATAGAAATTCAAATTTATAATCCATAAATGGAAAAAGTTCCGATCGTTTTATGGAAGCTTTTGTTGGTGTTTCTAGATTCGTTTTGGGTTCGTCTTTTTTTAGACTTTTCTTCGTTTTATCTTTCATTTTATCGAAATCTTATAAAATCAAACGTAAAAATAGATAAAATTTGATGATTATTCTAGGCAAATAAAAACAAAAAAGGCAAACATTTCTGTTTGCCTTTTCGCTCCGTGGGCTGGATTCGAACCAGCGACCCCCTGGTTAACAGCCAGGTGCTCTAACCGACTGAGCTACCAAGGAATTTTAACGGTGCAAAGATACAGGAAAATTAAAAACAAACAATACCTTTGCAAAAAAATAGTAGAAA
>Ga0302288_1000431_pt1 | contig 34454 bp, 35 predicted proteins | sample III_Fen_N1_1_FD_194549 | JGI IMG/M metagenome (GOLD analysis project Ga0302288, IMG submission 194549) | Peat permafrost microbial communities from Stordalen Mire near Abisko, Sweden - III_Fen_N1_1 | ecosystem: Environmental > Terrestrial > Soil > Wetlands > Permafrost | place: Sweden: Abisko...
TGAAAAGCAACGCTACCTATCGTACATCCTGGTGTCCGTGTTGTTTACCGTGGGGCTTTCTGTTGTATTGATTCTCATGTACAGTTGGGTGTCTCCCAACCACCCCGCGATAACGCTGGATGTCATCTTGCCTCCTACCGCCGGCACACTCATTATTTGTCAAACAGGCAGTTTGCTCAGGGGCTTCGTTCGGTGGTTTGAAGACCTTCAGCATAAACAGGAACTGAAACAAATGTTGCTGCGGAACGAACTCGACATGCTGAACGCGCAGTTGAACCCTCATTTTCTGTTCAACACCCTCAACAACATCGATGCACTCATCCGTTCCAACCCCGAAAAAGCTTCTGAATCGTTGATTACCTTATCAGAAATCATGCGGTACATGCTGTATGATGCCAAGAAGCCCTTGGTACGATTGGGCGATGAAGTAGCGCACTACCAAAACATCATCCGCCTGCAAACAATGCGGTTGAAAGATCCTTCAAAAGTTACGTTCCGGGTGGAAATGGAAGATCCGTCCGTTGAAGTAGCCCCGCTCCTGCTGTTGCCGTTTATCGAAAATGTGTTTCGACACGCCTCGTTCGAAGCCCCCGATGCCGTGGTTGACATCCACGTACAGAGCAGCAGCAACCACCTAGTCTGTAGGTGCACGAACGCTATAAAAAAAGCGTCACCACCTAGATCGGAGGAAGGCATTGGACTGACCAACCTCAAAAGACGCCTCGAGTTGCTGTATCCTGACACCCATAAACTGATCATCAGCAACGATGGCTCCCATTATTCCGTTCAATTAATCATCGATCTCGCATGAATTATACCTGTGTAGCCATTGACGACGAACCGCTGGCACTCGAAAAAATGCGGGGGTTTATTGAGAGAATGCCGCTCCTTACCCTAAACGCCACATTCGACCAGCCCACTGAAGCGCTGGCTTATTTAAGCACCACGGCTGTCGACCTGTTGTTCCTCGATATTCAGATGGAATCACTCACCGGGTTTGATCTCCTATCCGCTCTGCCTACGCGCCCTCGTGTCATTCTAACCACGGCTTACAGCGAGTATGCCTTAAAGGGCTACGAATTTGATGTGGCCGATTACTTGCTGAAACCGTATTCGTTCGCACGGTTTGTTCAAGCTGTCAATAAAGCTACTAGGGGGCTGGAAGATGCCACCGAAAAGACCGAAGTCCAACCGGACTATCTGTTCGTCAAGGTTGATTACAGGCTGGTAAAAGTTCAACTGGACGATATCCTTTATATTGAAGGCATGCGCGACTACCGCTGCCTGCACACGGTTAACGGCAAATTGTTGACGCAGCAAACCTTTGGATCGTTCGAAACCCAGCTACCGTCAACGCGCTTTCAACGCATCCACAAATCGTACCTGGTTTCCTTGCCCCGCATCGAAAGCATTGAAAAGCACCGCATCAAAATCGGCAACGCCCTCCTTCCCATCAGCGAAACCTACCGCGACGCCTTCTACCTCGCCATTAGCGGATAGCATCTTCCGAAACGAGATCCTGTTTCGTTCAGTCATTTAGTTCCTTTCTGAACAAGTACTTGTTTCCGTTCCACCGGGATGGTATAGTTGTATGCTCCGGTTCAAACGACTAAAGATTTCCAATGCCTTGACTGAAAGCGACCTGAGTGATTTTACCGATCGTGTACCTGCCATAAAACTGAATTTGGTAGATTTCGAAAATGTGTGAATGATATAATGTATCTCTAAAGTTATATAGCACTTTACGCATAATAAAATCCATCTTTGCCGAGCAATTACACGAGTGACTTACCAATAATCAAACATATGTGTTTCTCACCAGAAGCTAGTTTTACAGGAGGCATTATCATTTCTACAATAGGTATTGCCACCATTCTTAACGTTCATAAACCTTCTCAGATTGTGTTTGCCAGTATTCCACTATTTTTTGGGATTCAACAAATTATTGAAGGTGTTTTGTGGTTAACGTTACCAAATCCGGATTATATTGGTGTTCAAAAATGGTTTACCTATCTGTTTTTAATTATGGCGGAGGTGCTTTGGCCAATGATGATTCCTTTTTCAGTTCTATTGATGGAAGAGAATAAAAAAAGAAAAAGGATTCTGAGGATTTTACTGTTTTTAGGAGTGGCATTGTCAGTATATTATGCTTTTTGTTTAGTGTCTTTCAATGTCACCCCAGAAATTAAGGGTTTTCATATTCAATACACCGATAATTTCCCTGAATCTCTTCGCCTTGTAGCCTTTGCAGTTTACGTAGTTGCTTCTATCACACCTCTTTTTGTTTCCAGTATTCAAAGGACACATCTGTTAGGCATATTAATGTTTTTATCTTGTTTAGTCACCGCATTATTCTTTACCTATTATCTTACGTCAGTATGGTGCTTTTTTGCAGCGTTGATAAGCGGGGTTATCTTCTGGATTCTCAGAGATTCAAAAAGAAAATTCAATTTACTGAAATGACTTATATTATAAAATGTATTGAGAAAGCAGAAGGATTTCAGAGAACTGATAACTTTTTTCTTTTTGGCAATGTCTTTGCTTTTCAATCTCTGAAGTAAATAATTATTCTCTTTTAAAATAAAGAAATGAAAACATTCAAATTATTCGTTATTGGGGTTTTATTGTTTCTTGCAATTCCAGTGAATTCACAAATTCATGTGAATGTAAACATTGGCACTCCACCACAATGGGGTCCTGTTGGATATGCGGAAACTCAATATTATTACCTACCTGAAATTGAAGCATATTATGATGTTCCAGCAGGAGTGTTTATTTATTTAAATGGGAGAACATGGGTTCGTAGAGCTCAACTTCCTCCACAATACCGAAATTATGATTTATACCATGGATGTAAAGTAGTAATAAATGATTATCATGGCAAAACTCCATATATGTATTTTAAAAGTCATAAAATGAAATATCCGAAAGACAACCGATATAAAGCACAAAAAAACTTTCGTGATGAGAGGTCAGACAGAGGAAATAAAATGAATAACAGAAAGTCTAAAAAATAGCTGTGCAAACAAGATGTTTATAAACAGCGATTTTTGCGTGTCTAAAGTACTGTTTTTTTTAATGCGCTTGTAAACATCTCTTGAATTATTTGATCAAGTGAATACTGGGCACAAATGCTGGGCCAAAGAGCGTTGCAGTGGAGCCAAGAGGGGAACGGAAACAGGATAATGATACAGAATAACCCATCTTTTCGGAACGGAAACAGGTACCTGTTAGCTGAAAACAAAACAAGGCTGCTCCATTGGAACAGCCTAGCTTTATCGGTTAAGGAGATTGGTTTATTCGAAAATGCCCAGCGTTTCGCAGTAGGCGATTTCACCGTCAACGATGAAATGAATCTCCTCGTCGGTGTAGACACCCACCTTGTCCTTCGTGGCATTCTTTACCACAAACGCGGTCAAATCGTCTAAGTCTATTTCAACTTCCTCTTCGTCATCGTTTAGGAGACCCTTACTTTCATAATACTCATAGATCAAGTCGATGATGTAATTCAGGTCATCATCACTAAACCGAGTCTTCAATTCCTGAGGTAACTGATTACGAATGAAGGCGATTGCTTCGTCCTCATCGTATTCAAACATGTCGTCTTCCACTTGTTTCATACTATCGTAATTTATAGTTTTAAAAAATGCCGTAGTAAACGCTTGTTAAACCGCTTCAGTCGGTTTCACTTCAGCCACTGGTGCTTCTTCCTCAACGGTAAAATCATCACTACCTGTAGAAACCAACAAGTTGTACCACTGAATCAACTTCTTGATATCGGTGGGGTACACACGTTCACGGTCAAAGTCGGGAACAATTTCGGCAAAATAAGCACGCAAAGTTTCCGCGTCCGACTTCGGATCAATCGAAGCTTGCGCCCCATTTTCCTTGGCTTTCATTGCCACTAGAATTTCAGCAAGCGGCTTATCGTCACCTTGGGTAAACATGGACACATCGCCAAGCGACACAACTTTGTCGGACGCATGAGCCGGTAAACGCTTCTTATCGATCAATGATTCGACAATAAGCATGTTCTTTCCTTGGGAAATTACACGAAACAAACCGGGCTTACCGGCTATTGAAACAATTTTCTTAAGCATTATACACTGTTTATCAATTAAGTATCGTTCGTTGCAGAGTAGATTTCAACGATAAAACCTGAGGAATCAAGGCCTTAACATCATCATTCACCACCACCATGTCGGCCTGAGCCAGACGTTCATTCTCTTTCAGTTGCCATTGCATGCGCTCACGGACGGACTCAGCAGAGCAACTATTCCGCTTGCAAACCCGCTGAATCCGAAGCTCTTCGGGTGCAGACACCACTACGACCACGTCGCAAAACGGAGCCAAACCCGCTTCAAACAGGATGGCCGACTCCTGTACCACAAATGGAGCCGTCTGTTTCTTGGCCCAACACCGGAAATCAGCTTCCACTACCGGGTGAACCAAGGCATTCACATCGCTCAGTGCCTTGCAATCGGAAAAGATTAACTCAGCCAGCATGCCCCTATTCAAACGCCCCCCCTCGAAAAGCAATTCGCCAAATCGGTTTTTCAAGGCCGACTTCAACGACTCATCTTCATCATACAAAGCCTTCGTGCGTTCATCCGAGTCGTACACAGGTACTCCCAAGACACCCAATAAGGTGGAGACCATGGTTTTTCCGCTTCCAATTCCGCCGGTAAGGCCAATTCGTATCATCGTTTTTCTATCAAACAATCAATGAATTCCGGTTTAATCTGAACCCGTCTTACGTGTTCAGGCTGCCGGATTACCTGTGGTTTCAGTTGTTTGTTCTCCGTTCCAAGAACCCTATCGTAGGTCACCCCTACTTGAAAATCACCTTCATTAATCCGCTTATACGCGGAAAGACCGACCAAAAAAGAAAGGCGTACGGTAGAAGGGAAAGCAAGCAGGCGTTCGTTGTCAGGAAAACCAACCCCAATAACGGGCACTGTCACTATTTTCTCAGTAAATTCTTCGGCGTTCACATTCACCAACACCTGGTTGGTTGATAGGCGAACGCCATTGGTGTGTTTAAGCTTGACCTTATAGGTCTTGTTCCCCTTCAGTTCTTCAACACGCAGCAAGGTCGTTTCCACGGAATCCAACTTATTGAGCAACGCTTGAGGAGCATAAGCTGTAACAACAGAAGGATAGGCCACCACATCTTCGGTCAGCATGTATTGAGCGGATGGATGAATTTGATGATTTACCACCACCTTCAGGATTTTGCTTGCCTTTTCCACAAAATAGAACGAAACCGTATCCGGAGAAATAGAGATCAGTTCAGTGGTGGAATTCAATTGCCGACGAATGAACGATTCAATCGCCAATCGATTAATCCTACAAATGCCTTCCTTTTTGTACCAACTCGTGGGATTAAGCCTGACGGCCATCTCCTTTCTGTGAAGAAAGTACTGATGCAACACAATCCCTTTATCCCTCAAGGTCACCTTGAAAGACGCAGGGATAGTATTGGTAATGGTTACGTTTTTTGGTAATGGTTCATAAATAACAGGAATGGTCAATTCGTAGGTGCGAATCTCCTGGAGGGCCTGCAACGACCAAAAAAACAGAGAGATCAACACAAAACCTAAAAAAATAACCACATCCTTACCCAAAGCCTTCCTGAAAAGACGGACAAAAGTACCGACCAAATGCTTCAGGCCTTTTTCCATGGACCGAAAACCAATCACACGTATTATTTCTTCTCTTCGGTGGAAGCTGAATCAGCACCCGCTGCAAAAACGGCTGATTTTTCAACGCGAATGCGAACGTTATCGGAAATTTCCACGATGAAGGAATCGTCTTTTACTTCACGAATCTTGCCGTAGATACCGCCTGATGTAACAACCTTATCACCACTTTTCAGGGCAGCACGGGCTTTTTGCACTTCTTTTTGCTTCTTGTTCTGCGGACGGATCATGAAAAAATAGAATACGACAAAAATCAAAGCCAACACCAACAATGAAGAATAATTGGCGGAAGCAGGCGCGCCAGAACCGGCAGCAGCGAGCAAAAGGATAGATGAAGGAATCATAATCGTACAATTTATGTGTTTGATGCAAATATACGTTTTTTTGGCAAAGTTAACACTGTGCCGAAAAGATATGGATTATGCCTTGAAGAGTTTGTTCTGCTCGCGAAGGGTAGTCACCACTTGGTCGAGAATACCGTTGACAAACGTGCCGCTTTTCTGGGTGCTGTACACCTTGGCGATGTCAATGTATTCATTGAGAGAAACATTGACAGGAATGCCCTCGATCTCCACAATCTCAGCGATGGCAACCTGCAGGATAAGCAGATCCATCAAGGCCAACCGCTCCAGCTCCCAATTTTTAGTAGCTTCCTCAATCAACGTCCTGTACGACAGACCGTGTATAATGGAACCACGAAACAAATTGGACGCGTACACCTTGTCTGATTCATCCTTATACATGGAAAGCAAAGGTTGCTCTGCGCCGGTTGATGGCTCAAACCGCTTGATCGATTTGATGACAAACGTAATCACGATGTCCAAATCGTCGTTCCAATAGATACTTTGTTCCTCCAGTACATCGTACAATTCTTCGCTTTGCTGCAAGACACGCTTGAATACCTTGCGCCACACTTCCTTATCCGATTCATAGGAAGGAGCTTCTTCGTTCATGTATTCCAGGAAAAAATCTTCCGTGATAATTTTTTCGTACAACGCCTTAACAAAGGGAGCCTCGTTGGCCCATGACATACCACTGTTTGAAATGTGGTGGTTAAGGCTTTCGTTTTTAGCCAATTGGTCAACAAACGCATTGTTTACAAAACGAAGATTGGGATTTTTTTCCTCATCGGTGGGCAAATACTTGTTGCGACCCGCATCGATGCGTTGTTCTGCGAAATGAGTGACGGCAAGAATCAACTGCAATAAATAGAAATACAAATCATAAGATTTCTCGAGGCTGTGAAAGAACTCTTTCTCTGCTTTTACCAGGTCCTTGTTGCCACTTTGGTAGTAGGCATACACCATCTGGACAGCCTTGATGCGAATTAATACGCGATTGATCATCGTTGTAAATGAGCTGCTTAAGGAATAATTTCCGCAAAAGTACGATAAAAATCCGACAAAGAGCCCTGCTGGTCTGAAAATTAATCCCTACCCCTTGCCACACACATTTTTTTTGTATCTTTGCGCCGCTTTTATCGCATCATCGTGTGATGGGAAAATTCTAAGCACTACTTACTATTTTTGAGTAACACAAAATCAGAACAATGAAAAATTTAAAATTCTCCGGTTCCTTGAGAACCGAATTTGGCAAGAAATATGCCAAACAATTCCGCAAACAAGGCAAAGTACCTTGCATTCTTTACGGAGGTGAAGAAGTGATTCACTTCTTGTTAACCGAAACTGATCTTCGTCCGTTGATCATCACTCCCGATGTTCATACCATCGAACTCGACATCGAAGGAAAGACCTATATGTCCATCATGAAAGATGCACAGTTTCACCCGGTCAAGGACAACCCCCTACACATTGATTTTCTGCAGATATTTGATGAAAAGCCCATTATCATTGAATTGCCCGTCAAGCTGAACGGTTTGGCAGAAGGCGTGAAAGATGGTGGAAAACTGAGTCAAGAACTTCGCAAGCTGAAAGTGAAAGGTTTCTACAAAAACGTTCCCGAGGTTCTCGACATCGATGTAACCAACCTTGGATTGGGTAAAACCATGCAAGTGGGCACGCTCAGTTTTGACAACCTCGAAATTATTACGCAAAAGCAAGCCATCGTTTGCGCCGTCAAGTTGACCCGTGTCGCTCGTGGTCTGGCTGCCGCTGCTGCAAAACAGGATGCCACCAAGAAATAAACGGAAAACAATACTCATAAATGGCCATCCCGAAGGTAATACTTCCGAGGATGGCCATTTTTTTTGCATTTGGTGAGCCAACAACCCGCCGAATGGTTATTTTTGCACAAATTCAATTGTACGCACCACCATGCATTACCTCATCGTCGGACTCGGCAACATAGGAGCCACGTATCAACATACCCGTCACAACATCGGCTTTGACGTGCTGGACGACTTGGCTAGTGACAATAACCTGAATTTCACCGATCAACGATACGGAGCCATTACTGAAATGAGGGTTAAAAACCGAGTACTGACCCTACTCAAACCGTCCACCTTTATGAACCTGAGTGGAAACGCAGTAAGATACTGGATGCAGGCAGAAAAGGTACCACTCGAAAACGTGCTGGTGATTGTTGACGATGTTTCCCTGCCCTTCGGCAGCCTCAGACTTAGACCCGGCGGCAGCGATGCAGGTCACAACGGGCTCAAACACATCCAAGAAACCATAGGAACTCAAAACTACGCCAGGTTGCGGTTCGGCATCGGCAATGACTACCCAAGAGGGTCTCAGATTGACTACGTATTGGGCGGATGGTCACCGGAACAACTGGAAACCCTACCCGAGCGCATCACAGAAGCCAGCAAGATCATTCAAAGCTTTTGCCTGTCCGGCATTCAACGAACCATGAACGATTTCAACAAACGCTGATGGCCAACGACGTACGCATTGACAAATGGCTGTGGGCCTCCCGCCTATTCAAGACACGATCCATCGCCACCGAAGCCTGCAAAAAAGGGCGCGTTACCATGGGGACAATCACCCTCAAACCTTCCCGGCTCATCAAAGTTGGCGATGTCATCGAAGTGCGCAAGCCTCCAATCACGTGGTCGTTCAAGGTATTGAAAACTGTCAACAACCGTGTTGGCCCAAAACTGGTCCCTGAAATTCTGGAAAACGTCACCACGAAAGAACAACTTGAGCTACTCGAAATAAGCCGGTTGGCAGCCGCTAACCAACGTGCCAGAGGCACAGGACGCCCCACGAAGAAAGAACGCAGGGACATCGACACCTACTCGACCGACATCGATCTGTCGGACTGGTTTGACGAGGATGACGATGAAAACGAAACCGAAACAGACGAGTGACAAGAACTCGATAAACCAGGATGAACGGCACGCTCGAACTCGATTTAACCCTCATTGTAGTCAACTACAACGGTCAACACTGGCTGGAACAGCTGGTGCCGGACATAGAGGTGCATCTGTTGCAACCTGACCGCCTTCGGTGCGAGGTGGTTGTGGTCGACAATGGCAGCACCGATCATTCCCTGGAAATCCTTAAACAATGGCCCTGGGTGCGCGTTATTGCCTCACCCACAAACCAAGGATTTGCCTGCGCCAACAACTTGGCCTTGCAAACGTGCCGTTCACGGTATGCGTTCCTGCTGAATACGGACACCTCCCTTCCCGCCGACGGAAACCTGGGCATCGTGGTCAGCTACCTGGACGAACACCCGAAGGTGGCTGTGGCTACCCCCAACGTTATTTTGAGCGATGGCTCGCTTGATCCGGCCTGCCACAGGGGCGAGCCTACCCCCTGGGCCTCCTTTGCCTACCTGGTCGGGTTGGAACGCTTGCTTCCCCGTTCCCGCTGGTTTGGAGCCTACCATCAGGGATGGAAAGATACACGCACCATCCACCCCATTGATGCCTGCTCAGGAGCTGCCATGATGGTACGCATTGTCGCCGTGAATACGGTTGGTTTGCTGGACGAACGGTTCTTTATGTACGCAGAAGACTTGGATTGGTGCCGCCGCTTTCGGGAGGCTGGCTATCAAATTGTGTTCCACCCTGGAGCCACCATCATCCATCACAAATACCAATCGGGGCTGGAAGGAACATCGAGCGAGACACGGGTATCCACTCGCTTTTGGTTTTATAAAACCATGCTGCAGTACTACGATAAATACCACCCCAACGGACAAAAATCCCTGTTTAGGTGGGTGCTAAAAACGTTTATTCGGTTGAAGTGCCGTCAAAAAGCTGATAGATAAATACGTCGCACCAGCCATCTACAATTCGGTTCCATTTCTTCAGGCAACCCGCCTCCGTATAGCCTGAACGCTTGAACAGGCGCAGGCTCGGCAAGTTATTCCAGGGAATGTAGGCATACAACTGGTTCAAATGAAGGAAAGCAAACACATACGCCTTCACTAGGGATAACGTTTCAACGGCGTATCCTTTTCCCTGAAATGCCTCGTCAAGTAGGATGCCAATTCCAACACGGCCATGGTACGGGTCAAAGTCGTAGAGATCGACGGTGCCCATTACCCTGTTTGAGGCTTTTTCAACCACCATAAACCGCAACTGCTTGGCTTCAAAAATGTCGTGCGAGGCCGATTCGATGTAGTGATGCAACTCGTACTTGGAAAAAGGAGACAATGTACTTCCATATTCCCATAGGCGGGTGTCGTTTTCCCACTGATACAAAAACTGCAGATCCTCCGGTTCGAGTGCCCTGAGTTTAATCCGATCCGATTCCAACCAGTTCATTGTATACTATTTATATTTTACACGTTTTCCTCTTCTTCCTCGTCATCGTCCTTTTCATCTACCTCTTCCTCTTCTTCTTCTCCGTTTATCGCCTCTTCTTCAGCCAACTCAGTCTCAAACCTGGCTTTGGTAGGCCAAACAAAGGAAAACAGCACAAAAACCACCATCAGAAACATGAACGAATCCTTCATCTGTGTGAGGAACTGCACCAACAAGACGAACAAACCAATAACGGAAAATACGACCAATCTGACGTAGAGCACAACCCGGTAACGGGTCAATCGCTCATCCATAGACGGAACAGCCTTCATTTTTTTAACCTGACGACTTGACCAGACAAGCACACCGGGAAGCCCACCCAAACCGAGCAGCAACAGAATCTGTTGTAGGTTGGTGGCAGCTACCCCGCTCAACACCTGAACAGCATTGCCCGGATTGAAAGCAACGATACTCAGGATAATCAGCAGTAAGATGATCATCCAGTACAAACGATTAAAAAGAGGTTGTAGATTCATGACAATTGGTTTAACCTTTATATGCAATGCGATTGACAATAGAACGTCCCAGGGTAACCTCATCGGCGTATTCCAACTCGTCGCCGACAGCAATTCCTCGGGCTATAGCTGTCACCCGTATTGGCAGGGCGGCCACTTTCCGGTACAGAAAGAACGCTGTTGTGTCACCCTCCATGGTAGCCGGCAAGGCCAGCACCAACTCATCGGCACCATCCCGGGCCAAGCGTTCCACCAAGCTTTCTATTTCCAGTTGAGAAGGTCCTATCCCATCCATGGGTGAAATCAAGCCCCCCAGCACATGGTAAACGCCCTCATACTGACCGGTGTTCTCCACCGCCATAACCTCCCTCACGTTTTCGACCACGCAGATTTGACGACGGTTTCTGATTGGATTGGCACAAATCGGACAGACTTCGTGATCGGTGATGTTGTGGCAAATGGTGCAATACCGCACATCGCGCTTCAATCGCGTCAAAACGTGTCCGAATCGTTCTACATGATCCTTTGGTTGCTTCAGTAAATGGAGTACCAGCCGCAATGCCGTCTTCCTGCCAATACCCGGCAACTTGGAAAACTCATTGACGGCCTCTTCAAGGACCGTTGAAGGAAAGGATGGATTCATGGTTGATAACTTGGTATGTACAAAGATACGGCAAAATGACGTTTTGTCAAACTCCTGCAAATAAACTACCTTTGCGGCCATGAATACCCCTATTTTGTTGTTGCTACTTCTGGTTGGTTACTACGGCCTGATCATGCTGACAGCGAGAATTGTAGGTAAACGAAACGACAACAACACCTTCTTCACAGGCAATCACCAATCGCCGTGGTACATCGTCGCCATTGGCATGTTGGGTACGTCCATTTCCGGAGTGAGCTTTATTTCCGTACCGGGTATGGTGCGCGAAAATGGCTTTCTGTACATGCAAACGGTTGTCGGTTTCTTTTTTGGTTACATCCTTATAGCCAAGGTGTTGCTTCCTCTCTATTACCGGCTCGAATCGGCCAGCATCTACGAATATTTGGCCAAACGCTTCGGCAACAATGCTTACAAGACAGGAGCCGGTTTCTTTTTATTGGCTAAGAGCCTGGGAGCAGCCGCCAAGGCCTTTGTCATCGTGTTGATGATGCAGACCCTTTTGTTGAACGCCTATGGAGTACCCTTTGCCGTAACCACGGTCATCTTCGTTTTTCTCATCTGGCTGTACACCCAACGAAGCGGCATCAAGACGCTGGTGTGGACGGATGCCCTGCAAACAATAGCCCTGTTGGTCTCTTTGATATGGCTGGTCGTTTCCTTTGGCAATGCCCTTCACCTAGATTTGGGAGGTATGGTTAACGTCATTCGGGAAAGTTCCTACAGCCACTGTGTGGAATGGTCGGACTGGCACAGCAAACAACACGTCGTCAAGCAGTTTTTCAGCGGTATTTTTATTGCCTTGGTCATGACAGGACTGGATCAAGACATGATTCAAAAAAACCGTACCATTTCGCGACTGAAAAATTCGCAAAAAAACATGTACTGGTATGGATTCGGCTTTATTCCCCTCAATCTGTTGTTTCTTTCATTGGGTGCCCTCATGCTTATTTTTGCCCAGCAACACAGCATTGCGCTTCCGAAAAGTTCCGACGAAATCTTGCCCATGCTGGTCACACAAGGATTTCTCAATCCTGCCGTGATCCTGTTGTTCACGCTGGGCATCTTATCCACGTCGTTCAACAGCGCTGATTCAGCACTCACGGCCATGACCACCTCGTTTTGCATCGACATAGCCGACAAACCCACCGACGAACGATTCAGAAAATGGACACATGCCGGCTTCGCGCTGGTGCTCGTGGTCTTCATTCTGTTGTTTCGACAGATCAATCGACCCTCCCTGATTGACGTTATTTATACCTTGGTTTCCTACACCTACGGACCACTCTTGGGTCTGTTTGCATTTGGACTATTGACCAAACGGAAACCCGTTGATCGGCTCATCCCATGGATAGCCGCTGCATCCCCCCTCGTTTGTTTTGTGTTGCAATACGCATCGAGAACATGGTTGGGATACAGTTTTGGTTATGAATTGCTTATGATGAACGGCTTACTAACTTTTTCAGGACTGTGGCTTTTTTCTAAAAACAAATCAACATGGATATAACCAGCGCAACGTTCGTAATCAGCAGCCCCAATTTAAAGGCCTGCCCGGACAGTACCCTTTCTGAATACGCCTTTATTGGACGTTCCAATGTGGGCAAGTCGTCGCTCATCAACATGTTGACCAACAACAAGGAGTTGGCAAAAACATCGGTCAAACCGGGCAAGACGCTGCTTATCAATCACTTCCTAATCAATAAGAAGTGGCATTTGGTGGATTTGCCGGGATATGGCTATGCCAAGGCCAGCAAAGCAACCCTGGAGATTGTCTACAAGATGATAACCGACTACGTGGCAAGGCGCCCTCAGCTGGCCTGCTTGTTCGTGTTGATTGACTCCAGGCACGAACCCCAGGCCATCGACCTCGACTTTATTCAATTTTTGGGTGTAAGCGAGGTTCCATTTGCCTTAGTTTTCACTAAGACCGATAAAATTTCACGGGAGAAATTGACAGCCACCTTAGACGCGTACAAGAAATCATTGAGCGAACAATGGGAAGAATTACCCCCATTTTTCACGTCTTCGGTGGTAAAGAAAAGCGGTCGCGAGGAAATACTGAACTACATCGATTCCATCAACCAATCCATGGCCGACTGAGCCTGATACGTTTATCCAAGTTCCCGTTTCCCTTTCGTGCCGGGGAATTCAGCCACCAGTAAGCCAGCAAAGCGGAAATCAGACCGATAAACGACCCGGCTGTTACATCGATCAAAAAATGCTGGGAAAGGTACATCCGGGAATAAGCCACCAACAAGGCTGCAAGTAGGAAAAGCACCTTCAAACAGGGTGATTTTGTGTACAGTATCAGTACAAGGAACAACGCAAACGCACCCGACGTATGTCCGGAAGGAAAACTGTGCGTACTGTGCAAATGCACCCCTTCCACCACATGAAACGAATCCAACCCACTGAAGAGCACCTTGGGTCTTGGACTATCCGGCCAAATGACCCGTTTTCCAAATTGAGTCAGTACAACAGCGAACAGCGAAGAGGCGATGGCGGTCAGCGCTATCCTAAACCTGAAAAAAAGCGTGGCCACGGTTAGTGCAGCAATAAAAGGAAAGGCGCCAAATTCAGTGACGACCTTAAAAAAGCCGTCAAAAAAACCATTATTTAATTTATTGATTGACAGATGGATGGTCTGCTTTTCAAACAGAACAAGCACGGTGATACTTCCCACTAAAGCAAGCATGTACACGCTCACCCATAAATAATTATTTTTCCACCAGCTTTTCATTGATACCTAGAGTTTGAAAGTCGACACAAATTTATCGATTTTACCAGACTATCCCATAAATACACCCCCTAGTTAGAAATAATTCGTATTTTTGTCGCAACTATTGCACCACCACCTTGGATCTATTCGAACATATACGAGCCAGTGAAGAACCTGTTGCCAAATTAGCCAGGCAACTTCACGGCTATTTTACCTATCCCAAACTGGAAGGTCCCCTAGGTCCACGCATGAAATTTCGTGGCCGGGAAGTCTTAAATTGGAATATAAGCGACCATTTAGGATTGGGTTCCAATGCCGAAATTAAAGCGATAGACGTGGCCAACACCGAAAAGTGGGGGCTTTCCTATCCTGTCGGTAACCGAGTCATGTCAGGGCAGACCAGCCTTCACGAAAAGCTGGAATCCGAACTGGCCGAATGGACAGGCAAGAGAGACGCTATGGTGCTTAACTATGGATACCAGGGCTTTATGTCCATCCTGGACGCACTGTGTGGCAGAAACGATGTGATCGTGTACGATTCCATGGTCCACGCATGCCTCTTAGACGGCATTCGCCTGCACTTGGGTCGCCATTTCGTGTACCAACACAACGACATGGAGAGTTTGAAAAAACAGCTCATCAAAGCCGAAAGCCACACCAAGGAAACCGAAGGTGGCATTATTGTACTTACCCACGGTGTGTTTGGCAGCACAGGCGAATACGGTAAACTGAAGGAAATCGCAGCGTTGAAGAAAATACACGAGTTCCGGCTATTGGTCAACGATTCCGATGGTTTTGGCGTTGAAGGCAAAAATGGAGCCGGTACAGGCGACCATTTCGGGGTCAACGATGACATCGACATCTATTTGGCCTCTTTTTCGAAGGTCATTGGATGCATAGGCGGCTTTGCTGCCGGTCCGGAAGATATAATGAACTTCCTCCGCTACCACTCCAGGGCGCAGATTCACTCAAAAGCCCTGCCTATCGTGTATGTCAGCAGTATCCTGCAACGCCTTGACTACCTGAAGCACCACCCTGAACTCAGCGAAAACCTGCACGCAAAAGTTACCTATTTCAGAAGTGAACTCAACAAGAATGAATTCGATACTGGAAATTCTGAAACGTTTATTCTTCCCATTTATCTACCCTGCACCATTTACCAGGCATTGAACTTAATTATCGACCTAAGGGAAAACTACAACATCTTCTGCCCTATCCTAGTCTATCCCTTTGTGCAAAGGGACAAGCTGCTGCTGCGTTTTCTACCCACAACCCTGCATACCAAAGAAGACATCGACTACACGGTCAAGGCCTTGATCAATATCCGAACCAACCTGATGGATGGACGGTACAACGACGTGTCCGACTTTTTGGATAAAAACGACCAATCTGCCTAAATTCACAAAGTCAGGGACGGTCTGATGACTCTTTTTAGAGCCACAGGAATCAGGAACAAATCATAATCACTGTCATAAAGTAGGTACCGATTGCTCCAACGGGTAGCGTATTTGTCCATAAATTCCCGTTGACTTTGAAAATCCCTCAGCGATTTGAATGTATTCGAGATGTAGTGTTGAATGCGCTCAGGCATGTTCTCAGGCTCAATCACACCAATCGACGAAGCGATGCCCAAATTGACCCATTGAAATCCCTTGAGTCCGGCATAATTGACCAACCCATCAATCAAGGCTTCATCACAGCCCAGCGGAGCCTTTGAACCCATTCGAAACAAACCCATCGCACATTCCTCGGAAGCCGAGTTAGTAGAGACGACACTTATAAAAGCAACCAATTTCCCGTCCGTTAACTGACGAGCAACAATAAGATCTTGGTGTCTCAAAGCATCAGCATCAAACACCGACGTAAAAAAGCCCACTTCTTTTCGTTTGGTTCCGGCCAGCCATTCATCGGAAACCGTTCGCAACTCTTCCAATACAATTTTCGAATGAGCATCTCCACAACATTCAACGCTTATAGCGAGAGTATTAGGTAATGCGACTTGAATCTTTTGTTTATATACATCAACATCAAGTAAAGCTTCCTGTCCTAGCAACATCTTTTTCTTGTTAAACGTGGAATAATCGTCCAACAAATCGTCCCCCACCATAAAGTAGCACGTCTTCCATCCATTTTCCAGGCAATACTCTTCAAACAAACCAATGGCATCCACCACCTTGCTTTTTTCACAGACAGGCCCCTCCAATACGACAGCCATGCCTTTTGCTACTTTGTAGCCCATAAAAGCCGGTACTTCAGCCGGTATAAACAGGTCTTTATCTTTGCCCAACTTATACGAATCGAGGGAAGAATTGCCCCGTTCACGTATCAACCGTTCAGCCATAGGCCGCCATTCATGGGTGTTGGCAAACCGTATCTTTCTGGTTTTAAACAACGTAAAAACCAACAAAACCCAGACAGTAAATGCGAGAAAATGCACCAGCGTTAAAAATTCTTTGGCAAATCCGGAGGTTGGAACAAGATCGTTGTCCATTAGAAAAAAGCTCCTCAGTGTGTATTCTACCGACTGCATAAACGTAAATTCGACACCAAAATGCCGCTTCTCCAACAAAAGGAACCCAATTACATCAAACAGCAAAACGGCGAAGAAAACAAGATAAAAGGCCCTGAAACCAAAGCCCAGCCACTTACGATCTGATTTAACCCGGTATTCTTTCCGATACACCACCAACAAGACCAACAGTGAAAAGGCTATGATACTTTCAGGCACGTTGATGGTACGCGTCAACTGCCAAACCACCGAAAACAAGGTTAACCCTACAGCCAAAATAAATGCGTTCCGGTGGCCTCTCATCAGGTTAGCAGACACCAATAACATGACGATGCTCACAAACAGCATCATCGCTCGGGAAACAGGCAGGCTTTCAATGGGTAAAAACGAAATACTCCACTGCAACCGTTCGGCCAAAGGAATATTCAAAACAGACAGGATGTTGGCTATACCCAATACCAGCATTCCGGCTGCGGGCAACGTACGCCCGATCAACTCCTTGCCTTTCCACAAAAAGGCAAAAAGCCCCAATATCAGAGGTAGCCAAAATTGGAAAATCCGGTACAGCAAGGTTGTTCCCATGGCCGTCGTCGAATCGTATCCAAAATTGGACAGTACGTATGCCAAGGTCAATTCCACGGCACCCAGGCCCCGCAAAAAAGGAGAGATCATCATGGGGATAACGGATACTATATACCCAATAGCCGCCACTTCCATCTTCACCGAATACCCCATGGCTCGCACACTGACATAAACCATTACTATACTGACCACCTCAATGAAGCACGAATAGATCACGGCCAGCGCCAACGACTTTTTCTCAATTTTTTCAGACAACAAACCCTCAATCTTTTCCGCAAACGAGGGACTGACCATGACTGCCAACCTGTAGACGAACCCCTTGCGGATAAACGACACCACCACAAGAACCATCACAGCCAACAACAGCCCCAAGACCAACAGCCACAACCATGAATTGTTAATATTCTGTTTGCCAATCAAGGTGTACGCTATTACTGGAACGCCCACAATGAACACGGTCAAAATGGCAATGTAGCCAAACAACAGACTGGCCTTCAACCCCTGGGCCGAGTTGACACGCTTCTTCTTGAGCCGATGTGGCGTATACGCCAACGACGCTATCGCTCCTGCGGGAAGAAAGACACTCAACACGTTGCGCTTCAGGTACAACTCCACCGCATCGAGCAAGGTAATGTGAATACCGACCGACCGAAAGATGGCCACATACATCATGGCTTGCAGCAGAACAAACAGTAGGGTGCCAATACAACCCGGCAAGACCCAATTGATGTTGGCATTCAAAATGCGGGGAATGATGGTCTTGATCTCTCCCACCTGACTCCTGAAAAAATAAATGGCCAACAAAATAATCAACACCGCCAAGACCTCCTTCCAATAGATCTTGACTGAGAATACCCTACTTTCCGATTTTTTAACCTGTTCCATACCTATATGTCGGTGCCCAACAAAAATAGCACTTTTCTACGTTCTAATCTAGGTTTGATTGGGTAACTTCGCGCCTCAAACCGTAATCCTTACTAATTTCCTTAAACCATGAAAAAAAACGCACGAACAAATCCCCTTTTATTCATCCTAGCTTTTGCAAGTGGCCTTTACACAGTAACAACTACCGCTCAGACAGTAAACAACGCTGCAACAACTCCCTACCGAGTTGAATTGAACGTGAATAAAACCGGCATAACGGTGAGTCCTACGTTTCACGGCATCTTTTTTGAAGACATCAACCAATCGAACGACGGCGGCATCTGCGCACAATTAATTCAGAACAATTCATTTCAGGCTTACAACGTGCCGGGATCCAGCGAATTCGGTCCTGCCGGCAACAAAACGCCCGAGTTTTCCAAATCGCCTACAACCATCTACGGCTGGACAGTTGTTAGCACAGATGGAGCCGTAGGAACTGCCACAACCGTGGATGACAAACCCTTGGTTACCTACAAAAAGTTGTACGATTTCGATCCAACTGATCAATACGACGATGCCTTGAAATACAAGCAATACTGCATCCGCTTCGACATTCAAAAAGCCGGTAAGGGGTTTGGTCTAGCGGCCAACGGTTTTGGCATCAACCCACAAGGGCCCGAGAATCAGGGCAACTATTACTCCAACAACACGCAAACCCCCTCGATTGCTGTTAATGCCGGCGTTTCCTACAACCTTGGTCTATACCTGCAGGGCAAGAGTTACACCGGTGCCGTTCGCGTTTACCTAGAAGACGCTTCCGGAAAAATCAATTCAAACGTACTCACCTTCAAAGGATTGAAGAACAGCTGGAAAAAGGTGACAGGCAAACTCAACGCCCAACGCAGTATTGACAGTCGGCTAGTAGTGGTCGCCAACGCTAACGGAACGTTTTACCTGGATTTTGTGACCCTCATTCCTGAAGCCAAGTACTTGTGGCGCAATGGCAAATATGGCGCATTCCGAAAAGACCTGATGGAAGCACTCGAAAAGTTGAAACCGAAATTTATGCGTTTTCCCGGTGGATGCGCTTCAGAAGGCACCAATTACTGGGGTCAGTTTTTGTGGAAAAACACCGTGGGCCCTGTTGAAGAACGCATCGGTGCCAGAAACCATTGGGGAACGTGGTTTTCCCAGTACATTGGCTATTATGAGTATTTGTTGATGGCTGAAGCACTGGGCGCTAAGCCGGTACCCGTTATCGGCAACGGTGTAACCTGTCAGTTTGCCGGTCGTTCGTACATCGCTCCACTAACTACCGATGCCGATAAGAAGCGTTTTTACGACATCTACGTGAAAGATGCCCTCGACCTGATTGAATTCTGCAACGGCGATGCCTCCACCGAATGGGGAGCAAAGCGCATTGCCTATGGACACCCCAAACCGTTTAACCTTGAAGTGCTGGGCATCGGCAACGAAAACAGCGGAGCAGCCTTCTGGGAACGCGTTCAGATCATCCAAAAAGAAGTCAGCAAAAAATACCCGAACATCAAGCTGATCACCACGGCAGGTGCTTCCGCAGCCGGTAATGAATTCAACGCGAACTACGCCATCATTGATGAGCAATATCCTGTCAGCATCGTAGACGAGCACTACTATTCAAACGACAACTGGTTTTACACCAACACGCATCGCTACGATGTGGGCAAAACACGCGGCAACCAAGGCAACACCTACGATCGGAGCAAACCAACCCGTGTCTTCGTAGGCGAATACGCCAACAACGGCACCAACAACGCCTTTAGTTCCACATTGGCAGAAGCCGCTTTCACCACAGGGTTGGAGCGCAACTCCGACATGGTGGTCATGGCCGCTTATGCTCCGTTGTTCTGCAAAAAAGGCTTTGGCAAATGGAGTGCCAACCTGATCTGGTTCGATAACCGGGGGCTGTGGCGTTCTACCAATTACTACTACATGTCGCTGTTCGCGAACAACACCGGCGACAAGACGTTTGACATGTCTCCGTTCACCAAGACATCCGACAATACGGAAGATGCCAAGATGTATACCTCGTCAACACTTGATACCAAGAATGGCAATGTGTACGTAAAACTGGTTAATGCGGAAAATACTGCCAAGGAAACGACTGTCACCATAAACGGAGGCAAGAAATCGTACACCGCCACCTTGGAATTCCTTACGTTAGAAAACACGGCGGTGAAAAATCAGGGTGCACAGAACTACTACTCAACGGCTCCAGGCGTGGAAAACTTCAATTACGACGAAGCGGTAACCCCAAAAACATTGAACCTGGGTCTTGTATCCGGTTCATTCAAGGTGACCCTTCCCTTGAATTCGGTAAACGTCATCAAACTGGTTCCCAGCGAGAAGTAATACGCATTACCTAAAAATGAAGCCGTTTCAACAGTTCGTTGAAACGGCTTTTTTATGTGCACAACAACGTATGGTTTTGTCCATCTATTCAACCTGCAAACCTTCAAGTCCTTTAAAATCTATTTTTTTTATGGCTTTTTGGATTTCACGCACTGGATTTTGTTCCAACCCATCTTTCTTTCGTATCATCCAACCAATAACCGGAGTCAGCGTAAAATCTGAGTTATTCTGTTCCAATCCAACAAAACCGGCCCACAATTCCAGGGGAATTTTAGTCGTGTCACCAGTCAGGCCTACTTCAAAATAGTCCAGGTCAACTTTTGCTATTTCTTCCGGTAAGTTATAACTACTGTTCAGTTCCTTTAAATTGTTCCGCTTTCCCTTTTTGTCATAGGGGAAAAATTTCACACTCCACCCGTTAATAACCTCGGTAGAAATGCATCCATTTTCGCCACGGCACATGAACATGTTTCTCCAAAAAGCCTTATCGACTTTACCTTTCGATGTTTCAATGAATTGTTTTAAGATAGGCTCTAACTCATCGGTCCACCAGGCAAGGTCATATGCAGCCAGCTTTTTCGTCCTGTCGTAAATCGATTGCCAATCTTTAGTGGTACCTTTCAAGGTAATTACAGGGATGCCGCACACAATTCGTCCGGTCAAGTATTCAAAGTACGGTTCAAACGTATCCATGATGGTAATCTGAGAAGCGATGCGTTCAACCGGTGTTGTTGTTGAAAAGTTGGAGGTCAGCAGGTTCACCAAGCCGGGGGTAATGTGCTGTTCCATTTGTTTGGTAAATTCAGGAAATACCTTTTCCCATTCACTGGCCGGACTGTTCAATTTCAAGTTGTCATTCATGACGAACAACTTCATTTTACCATCAAAGTTGACGAATGATTTCCGTAATGTTTCCGGGTTGGCAGCCACATGCTGTGAAAAGCCCTGACTGATTAACAACCAAATCATATCGGGAGACAACACAAACGGTCTGTGCTCGGCATAAGCACTGTACAAGCCGTTAAAAAACGAATGATAGTCGAAATTGACTAATTTATCCGGCATATTACTTTGTGCCAGCATGTTTAATGAAGACCTTGTTCTTGTAGTAGACGGGGAAAAAATGTGTTGGAAAACGACATCATTCGTTATCGTGTTCAACACCTTCTCGGGTTTTGACAATTCCTCAACCGTAAACTTGATTTCTTTGGCAGCAAAGAGGCTCATTGTCACTGCAAGCATCGCTAGGGTAAGGCGAATGTGTCTCATGGTAATTTTGTTTAAGGGTTAATGGCAAGGCTTCTCATCCATTTGGTTAAAAAGCGGGATAATGCGTTCAATATACGATTCATTTTACCATTTAGCAACTTTAGTTACATAAACTATCGACACAGTCTACCTTTTTAGCTTCCCATAAACCATCATTTTTTTACCCTTGCATTTTTTACGTTTGTTTGTATCTTTGGCAACTAAGTCATTCAGATTTTTTACTAATCAATAACCTTAACACTTCATGAAACGATTATCATTACTTGTATTGGTACTCATTGAGTTTGCCGTAACTTCCTACGGTCAATCGAACCCTGTTTTAAAAGTTGAAGGTGGACAGATTCAGGGCGTACCTACTGCCACCAAGGGAATCATTGCCTATAAAGGCGTGCCATTTGCTGCACCTCCTGTTGGCAACTTACGGTGGAAAGAACCTCAACCCGTTGTGGCTTGGCAAGGTGTAAAAAAGGCTGACAAAGAGGGTCCTGCTTCCTTACAAACCCTCTGGAATCCCACCAGTTTTTACGGAAAGGAATGGGGAGCTGCTGATTTCAAGAATTTCAGCGAAGACTGCCTGTATCTGAACGTCTATACACCGGCTGCCGGAGATAAAACCAAAAAGCTGCCTGTTGCCATGTGGATTCACGGTGGCGGTTACCGCGAAGGCTTCGCTTACGAACCTGAAATGGACGGTGGCGTAGATTGGGCTACCCGTGGTGTCATACTGGTTCAGGTTACCTATCGTCTCGGCATCTTTGGTTTCTTCTCTCACCCGCTCTTGTCAGCTGAAAGCGCACACAAAGTTTCCGGCAACTACGGCGTGATGGACCAAGCTGCTGCCTTGAAATGGATCTATAACAACATTGAACAATTTGGTGGTGACCCCAAAAACATTACAGTATTTGGTCAAAGCGCCGGTGCCGGTAGTGTCCAAACCCTGTTGGCTTCTCCCATTTCCAGAAAATACATCGCCAAAGCCATCAGCATGAGCGGTGGCGGTTTGGCTGGTGGCAACGGTGGCGGTATGGGTGGTTTTGGCAACTCGTCGCTGGATTCTGTAGCTGCAGGCAACAAACGGATGATGGATTATTTCAAGAAAACCACCTTGCAAGACATGCGTGCCTTGTCGTTTGACGAACTAACCAAAATGTCAAGTGACTATTCAAGTGCTGGTCGCGGTAGAATGGGTATGATGTCTCCTATCACTGACAATTATTTCCTGATGGGTTCTTTTAGCGATGCTGCCAGAGCCAATGAAATTCCTGACATACCCTACATGTTCGGTTTCACCTCCAACGACATGAACGACATGTCGAAAGCCATTGCCGACTTCGCTGCGCTGCGTAACGAGAAGAGTAAACAACCGGTTTACACGTATATATTCTCCCGTCAATTGCCGGAAAAACAGGGCGTGAAATCACCTGGTGCTTTCCACTCTTCCGACTTGTGGTACATCTTCCATTCGTTGAGACACAGCTGGAGGCCCTCCACTGCCGGTGACCAAGCATTGAGTCTGAAGATGGTTGATTTCTGGACCAACTTTGCCAAATACGGCAACCCGAATGGTAAAGCAACTGGCGTTTGGACACCCTACACCAAGGAATCTCCCAAATTTATCACACTCGATGTAGTGGAAGGCGACAAGGCCAGCTTTGTCATGACCGACAAACCTAAATTCCTGGGTGGTGGCATGCCGAGGTAAACTTACTTTTCACTAAATAAAAAAGGACTGGATTTCGATTCGGTCCTTTTTTTTGCAGGATCCATTTCCTCATTAAGCAGGTAGAAAAATTTGCCACATTCGTGTAACCTGACAGTGATTTTGCCACGAATAAGTAGAAAAGCGTTGCACATTCCCTGTAGCACAATCAATGCAATAAGCTGATTCACTTATACTTAAATACTATGGCACGGGGTTTGCTTGATATACTATAAAAAACACGTATGAATGAAATGGCCAACGAAAGCTTGCACTACGCAAACAGTTACCTGAAAACCTTACAGGCTTCCCGCAAGGCAACCATACGACGCTTTGACAACGATTTATTATACAACCTGATAGCCATTTGTTTTGAAAAGTACATGGTAGCTTTGTTAGCCCACTACGATATGATTCCCACCAGTCACTTACCCCTCATGCTATACAAAGAAGCAAAAGCCTATGAACCGACATTGAGCGATGGTATCAAACAAACAGCCCAGTTAATTGGATCGTTTGAAGCCATCTGCTCGATTGACGGTTTTGGTTACAAGACGCCTAACGATTCAGCTATTGATCGGATGTTGACTGGACTGGGAGAATTGCAGGAATTGATTGTTGGTCGTGTCACTAATCTGTAATCATAATCAATTTTTATGCTGTTTGAACCGTTTGGGATCAATGGCATACTTCTGTACCCTTAATCCCATGATGCGTTCAGTAATTCCCAACGCTTCGGCTGCTTTTGAAATATTACCTTTGGTTGATATCAGCGTTTCCAGCAATGTTTGCTTTTCCAAATTGCCTAAGATTACATCCAATCGGCCTTTCATTGCTGTTTTTGACGAAGCGGCCGTTTGCAGGGTAGGTGGCAAATTGTGCGTCCGTATCACTTGGTCTGTACTCAGTATGCAGGCCCTTTCCATGCAGTTTTCCAATTCCCGGATGTTTCCAGGCCAGTGATAGAGCATTAAGGTGTCAATAGCCATGGATGTAATCCGTTTGATATTTTTGCCATGACGGTGATTGAACTTTTCAATAAAATGATCTACCAACACAGGAATATCGTTGATGCGCTCACGCAACGGAGGAATAAACAGGGGAAACACGTTGATGCGGTAGTACAAATCTTCCCGAAAATCGCCCGTTTCTATCAAGGCCTCTAAATCGCGGTTGGTTGCACATAAAACACGGACATCAACTTTTACCGGAGTCGAACTTCCAATGCGCTCAATCTCCCGTTGCTGGAGCACCCGCAGCAACTTAACCTGGGTTGATGCCGGTATATCTCCTACTTCATCCAAAAAAATGGTGCCACCGTTCGCTGCTTCAAACCGCCCTGCACGTTGCTGGGTAGCTCCAGTAAAAGCACCTTTCTCGTGTCCAAACAATTCGCTTTCTATCAAACTATCCGGCAATGCGGCGCAGTTCACCTTAATAAAGGGCTTATTCTTACGCGGACTGTTGAAGTGAATGGCATCTGCCACCAACTCCTTACCCACCCCACTTTCACCCCGAATGATGACAGTTGCATCGGTTGAAGCCACACTTTCAATCAGCGAGAACACCTCACTCATCTTGCCCGATTTTCCTTTAATCTGTGTCGGATTGAGACGCTGGCCCAGGTCACCCCGCAGACTTTTGTTTTCCATCTGCAGTTGTTCCATTTCCTCCGCATATTCCTGCCTGCGTCGTAAAGTCCTGCCAATCAATCCACCCACGATTTTAAGCAATCGAACATCGTTTTCATACGTATTCGGATCCTCCTCAAACGTTTTATGAAGACTCAACGTTCCAATGGTTTCCTCCTTGTACCTTACCGGCGTACAGATAAACGATACGTCCCATCCATTCACAGTAGACGGAGCGTGCGTCCTGTTCAGGAATTCGGAAGACGCTGCGATGCTGGGAACTAATACCGTTTCCCCCTTTTCAATGACCTTGCCGATGATACCCTCACCCACATGGTAGACGGCTTCTTCACGCTCCTCTTGGGTTACCCCGAAAGCCCCCTCTATTCGGATTATGTGACTTTCACGATTAAGCACGGTTAGAAACAGGCGTTTTACACCAAGGTGATTGGCTAATAACCCGATAACAGCGTCCAAATCAACCTCTTTATTGCTCAATAACAAACTAATTTCCAGCAATACATTTAATTCTTTTGCTCCGTAGCAATCCGTTTTGTCAAACCTACATAATGTTTCCATAATCAACTTTCTACAATCTTTATGAAACCTATCAAACCTTATAACCTTCTTATAGATACAAATATACCACTTTTATAAGCACATTGATATTTTAGTTCTTTTTTTATTCATGAATAAATATTTGTCTATCACAACTGAATGCTACAACTTCTACCTTTTTGTAGGAACAGTATGCATAAATGTAGGGTTTTACAGAAATGACTTCTATCAATCATTCTTCTATTCAATTCATTATCTGCATATTATACAATTCGGCATGGTTTTTGAATAGATACAAACAAACACGTTGCCACATGAGTTCCTCCGTTTTTAAGCTGACTGCCGATGTTTCTCTTTTCCGGGAAGGGGAACTTTTTTTGGGCGGTTCACAGTTGAGATTGCTTAAACAAGTGGAGCGAGACGGTTCTATACGTACAGCTGCGTTGAACCTGAAAATGTCGTATCAGTACGCCTGGCACATACTGGAACGAATTAACAGGCTCTCACCTGTACCAGTGGTAGTGCGTCAGAAAGGGGGAAAAGACGGAGGAGGTTGTCGCATCACACCTTTTGGCCTGAAACTGATGCTGGCATTTGAAAAGCGGACTGAGGACGTTTGTGCGTTGCTCTCCGATTCAGCAAAGGACTTCGAACGTTGTTTTTTTTGAACAGCGATATTCTTTTTGGTGTATATCGCTTTTTTAGAACCATGCGATGTTCACACGAATGTATAACGATTTGAAAACTACAAAAAATGAAAAAATTAACGACAACGGTGTTGCTTGTTTTGGCAATGGCACCAAGAATATTACCGGCACAAACTGTGCTGATTGACGCCGAAATACGACCGCGAACAGAGTATAGGGATGGGTATAAAACGGTACATCCAGACAGTAGAGATGCAGGGTTCTTCACCAGTCAGCGAACCCGCATTGGGTTGGGCTACACCTCTGGCTTGTTGAACACACAGATAACCCTTCAAGACTCCCGAATTTTCGGACAAAATGCAATAGCATCGTCCGATGCGACAACCGGTATTTATGAAGCATGGGCTGAATTACTGGTGATGCCTGGTGGCACCCTCAAAGTTGGAAGACAAACGCTCAAATATGATGACAACCGACTTTTTTCAGCACCGGCATGGGGCAATACCGGAACGGCACACGATGTGGCGCTGTTTAACTATCAATTGAACGACTGGAAAGTAAACGTGGGCTATGCGTTTAACAACAATTCGGAGATTTCGACCGAAACCCTGTATTCCAATACCGTCAAATACCGCTCTATGGCGTTGGTCTGGTTGTCAAAGAACTTAGCAACGGGACTACAGGCGTCCGCCATCTTCGTAGATGAAGGGGTGCAAGACACCATCGGAGTAGGCACATCCTACAAGAAGTGGAAGCACAATCATACCTATACCTATGGTGGAAATCTTACGTATGCAACACCCGGCTCCAACCTGAATCTACGGGGAACTGTCTATCTTCAGTCAGGAATAAATGCCAAGGGCAAAGAAATGAAAGGCATAATGGCTGCTGGTAAAGCCAATTATACCATTAACAAAACGGTTTCAGTCAATGCCGGAATGGATTGGTTTTCGGGCGACGATAAGGCAACTGATGACAAACAAACTAATTTCAAGAAACTCTATGGGGCAGACCACACCTTCAACGGTTACATGGACTACTGGAACACACCGCTTGATCAGGGATTGCTCGATTATTACGGTGGACTGACAACAATTTTTAGCACATCGTTGAATGCTGAAGCAGGCTACCACGTCTTTGCTAGCGTCTATGCCCTGTCTTCGGGTAAAAAAGACCTTGGGTCGGAATTGGATCTGTTGTTGAATTACAAAATGAGCCCACAAACTACCTTGCAAGCAGGCTGGTGCTGCTATTTTAAGACTGACAACACCCTTTTCGCCAAACAAATCACTGCTGGAACCGCCACCACGTTTCCGCAATGGGCTTATGTGATGCTTACCATTAAACCTACTTTTTATAAAAACTAACCCGATGAAACGACTTATACTACTGCTGTTTTTGACATTGATTGTCGCAACAGCGTCTGCCCAGAAACTGAATGTGGCTGCTGCCGCCAACCTTCGAGACGTACTCGAAGAAGTAAAAACCGCCTACCTGAAAACACGACCAAAAGCCCAGGTAAATCTGACGTTTGGCAGTTCAGGAACACTGGTTCAACAAATAACCAACGGCGCCTCGTTTGACTTGTTTCTATCTGCCGACAATGAATTCCCCTTAAAATTGAAAGAAAAGGGGTTAACCATTGGCGCTATGACGACGTATGCGTTTGGAAAACTGGCCTTGTACAGCACCAGCATTGATGTGGAAAAGAAAGGACTGGCTGCACTCAACGATGCATCCGTCAAAAAAGTAGCACTGGCCAACCCCACCACAGCACCCTATGGAGAACGCGCACAGGCTTTGTTGAAGTCACGCGGATATTACGAATCACTCAAAGATAAATTGGTATTTGGAGAAAATATTTCTCAAGCAGCCCAGTTTGCCTTTACCGGCAACGCTGAACTCGGTTTTATTGCGCTTTCCTTGGCGTTGTCTCCCGAGATGAAAGACAAAGGGTATTGCTATGTGATTCCAACCACGCTGTACGAACCCGTTGAACAAGCCTGTATTCTTATCAAAAAGTCAGTACTGAATACAGAAGCTGTGAAATTCCGCGATTTTATACTTTCACCCGTAACCAAACCCATATGGGAAAAGTACGGGTATACTGTTCCTACAAAAAAGTAAGACAGGATGAACGCCGATTTTCTCCAAACGCTGTGGCTGACCGGCAAACTGGCCGGTTCAACCACGAGCATCCTCCTACTGGTAAGCTTGCCCATTGCTTACCTGTTGGCCTACAAGCGCTTTTTCATGCGTTCATTCGTAGAAGCACTGATCAGCATGCCCATGGTGTTACCGCCAACAGTATTGGGGTTTTACATGCTGATGATTTACAGTCCTACGACTGCGTTTGGCCGATGGTGGGAAACCTTAACGGGAACTCGGTTGGCCTTTAGTTTCGAAGGGGTGTTGCTGGCTAGTGTCATATTTGGTTTACCGTTTATGATACAACCCTTGCAGAATGGATTTGCAGCCATTCCGGGAAGCTTAAGGGAGGCAGCTGCCACACTGGGAAAGTCGCGCATTTCCATCTTTTTCCACGTTTTATTACCCAATATGGTACCCTCTCTGGTTACCGCCATGGCTTTAACGTTTGCCCACTGCATCGGTGAATTCGGAGTGGTCATTATGGTGGGAGGAAACATGCCTGGCGAAACCAGAGTGGCATCCATTGCTATTTACGACGAAGTACAGGCGCTCAACTATAAAACAGCGAACCAGTATTCGTTTGTGCTGTTTCTGATTTCCTTGTTTTTGCTTACGTTGATTTACAGTTTCAACCGAACCAGAAAAAATACGACCTATGTTAACCATTGACATTTGCCAACCCATGCTCACAGCCGAAGGGCCTGCCGAGCTTTGCATCAACACGGAAGTGGAAAAAGGCGAATTGGTGTGTGTGTACGGACCTTCCGGGTCGGGCAAGACCACGTTGTTACGCTTGTTGGCTGGTTTGAACAGGCCCAAACTGGGTAAAATAACGTTTAACGACGAGGTATGGTGTGATACCGAGAATCGGTTGTTTGCTACTCCTCAGACACGACGCACCGGATTGATGTTTCAGGATTATGCCTTGTTTCCAAATATGACCGTAGAAAAGCAACTCCGGTATGCTCAATTGCAACGCGATGAAGCACTGGTGGATGAATTGCTCGAATTATTCGGGCTCAGGGTCTTAGCTAAGCGCAAACCCCACCAATTGTCGGGTGGCCAAAAACAACGTGTCGCGCTGGCCAGAGCCTTGGCTTCAAAACCCACGCTCCTCTTGCTCGACGAACCCCTGTCGGCGTTAGATCGTGAAATGAAGCAAGCTCTTCAAGAAGAAATACGTAAAGCGCACCTCCTTTTGGGCTCAGTCACCTTACTGGTTAGCCACGATCTCACTGAAATTCAAGCCCTATCCACCTCTGTCCTTCATATACAGCCCAACCAATGTGTTACAAAAGTGCCCGCCTCTACATTGAATGGAGCGTTTTAAAAATCCTACAACTTCCGATTATTGCCTACATCTATGTAACTTATTTTATACGCTCAACAAGCTGTATCAACGGGTCTCCAACTTATTTAGTGTACAAAATACATTTATAAACACTTGGTTACCTGACAGATAAATTCGGTTCAGTATTTATTGCAAACAAATCACGCTGCTTTGGCACGTTTTGTGTTTCTACCTAATCAGGTATTCACATTTAACGCTAAAAAAGATGAGAAAGATTGCAATTTACGGGAAAGGTGGTATCGGTAAAAGTACCACTACCCAAAACACAGTAGCCGGCTTAGCCGAAATGGGGAAAAAAGTAATGGTTGTGGGGTGCGACCCTAAAGCCGACTCCACCCGCCTCCTTCTTCACGGTCTGGCACAGAAAACAGTGTTGGACACACTGCGAGACGAAGGCGAAGACATTGACTTGGACGATGTGATGAAAGGCGGCTTCCAAAACACCAGCTGCGTTGAATCTGGCGGTCCTGAACCGGGTGTAGGCTGTGCCGGTCGAGGCATTATCACTTCCATCAACTTACTGGAACAACTCGGTGCCTACGATGCCGACAAAAAACTGGATTACGTGTTTTACGACGTACTGGGTGACGTTGTATGCGGTGGTTTCGCCATGCCTATTCGCGATGGAAAGGCTGAAGAGGTCTACATTGTTGTATCGGGTGAAATGATGGCCATGTACGCCGCCAACAACATCTGCAAATCAATTGCAAAATTTGGAAAGGTTGGAACGGTTCGTCTAGGAGGTTTGATATGCAACTCGCGTAAAGTTGACAACGAATCGAACATGATTCAGGAATTTGCCAAGAAACTGGGCACTCAGATGATTCACTTTGTTCCGCGCGACAACATGGTTCAACACGCCGAAATCAACCGTAAAACGGTGATTGATCACGCCCCGGAACACAATCAGGCAGACGAATACAGAGCGCTGGCCAAAAAAATCAACGACAACACGATGTTTGTCATACCTGAACCGCTTGCAATGTCCGAATTGGAAGAATTGCTGGTTGGATTCGGAATTCAGAACTAATAAAACCCCAAACACCATGTACTTACTCAGAGCCATTGTTAGGCCAGAAAAATCGGCCGTTGTTATGAAAGCATTGTTTGATGCAGGTTTTCCCGCTGTAACCAAGTTGTCCGTTTTCGGACGGGGTAAGCAACGGGGTATAAAAGTGGGAAACGTAACCTACGACGAACTTCCAAAAGACTTATTGATGATTGTCATTCCCGATAAGGAAAAGGATTTTGTCATTGAAACCATCATGCTTACCGCACGTTCCGGTGAAAAAGGTCAATTTGGTGACGGAAAAATCTTCGTCACGCAGGTGGAAGAAACCTACACCATATCCTCAGGCTACAAAGAAGTTTAAATCGCTCGTAAATCATTCAATATGAAACTGATATTGGCCATTATCCGCATTACTAAAATAGCGGAAACAAAGCTGGCTCTGTCCGATGCCGGATTGCCATCCTTTACTGCCATGCCTGTTTTGGGCAGAGGTAAGGGACACGGTGATTTAGAGAAGGCTCCATATGTGGATCCGGAATATCGGGAACTCATCGAGCAAATGCCCCGATTAAAATCCAAACGCATGATTACGTTGGTTGTAACCGACGACAAAAAGGACCTAGCGGTAGAAACCCTTATAAAAGCCAATCAATCGGGCAAAAGCGGAGACGGAAAAATTTTTGTGATTAATGCCGTAGACTCCATACGGGTTCGTACGGGAGAAGTCGGTGACGTAACACTTGATTAAAGCAGCCAGATTATGAAAAAAAATACACCAGTCCTACCGGATATGACGGCCTTTACCGAGGACATTATCCAGGCTTATCCCTCAAAAATTGCCAAGAAGCGATCCAAGGCCATCGTGATCAACGATCCTGATCTGATTCCTAAGATCCAGGCCAATGTTCGCACCATCCCAGGCATCATCACCCAACGCGGTTGTACCTACGCCGGTTGCAAAGGGGTGGTACTCGGTCCGACCAGGGATATTGTCAACATCACACACGGTCCCATCGGTTGCGGTTACTATTCGTGGTTAACCAGACGCAACCAAACCCATACCGAAAGCGATATGGAAGAAAACTTCATCCCCTATTGCTTTTCAACCGATATGCAAGACTCCAACATCGTTTTCGGTGGTGAAGAAAAGCTCAAACAGGCCATTCGCGAAGCCTATGAACTGTTCCATCCAAAAGGCATTGCTATCTTCTCCACCTGTCCCGTCGGTTTGATTGGAGATGATGTACACCGCGTTGCCCGACAGATGAAAGAAGAACTTCCGGGTGTGAACATTTTCGGTTTTTCCTGCGAAGGATACCGGGGCGTATCACAATCGGCCGGTCATCACATTGCCAATAACGGTCTGTATAAAAACCTGATTGGTAATGACGATACGGTTGAAGGCAAATTCAAATACCGGGTGAACGTACTTGGGGAATACAACATTGGCGGAGATGCCTTTGTCATTGAAAAACTCTTTGAAAAATGCGGCATTGAACTGATTTCAACCATGTCAGGAAATTCAACCCTGACGCAGTTTGAGCGTGCGCATACAGCCGATCTGAGTTTGGTTATGTGCCACCGTTCCATCAACTATGTGGCCGAAATGTTGGAAACCTCTTATGGAATTCCTTGGACAAAAGCCAATTTTATTGGAGCGGATGCTACAGCCAAGTCGCTTCGTAAGGTGGGCCAGTATTTCGGTGATCAAGAGCTTATTGATCAAATTGAAAAGGTGATTGAGGAAGAAATGGTAGCGGTGAAAGCGGCTGCCGAAAAAGCGCGAACAAAGACGGAGGGTAAGACCACCATGCTGTTCGTAGGCGGTTCCCGCGCACACCATTACCAGGAATTATTCAGTGAATTGGGTATGAAAACGCTCACAGCCGGTTATGAATTCGGACACCGTGATGACTACGAAGGCCGCCGGGTAATTCCAACCATTCAAATTGATGCCGATAGCCGCAACATCGAAGAACTGACGGTTGTAGAAGACGCCACCCGCTTCAAACCCCGTAAAACGGAAGATGAGCTGGAACAACTCAAAGCTGAAGGCATGGAATTCAACAACTACGATGGTTTGATGAAAGACATGGAAAAAGGCACCTTGGTTATCGACGACCTCAGCCATTACGAAATGGAAAAACTGGTTGAACTCTACGAGCCCGATGTGTTCTGTGCCGGAATCAAGGAGAAATACGTGGTTCAGAAAATGGGTGTACCCCTCAAGCAGCTTCACAACTACGATTCAGGTGGGCCTTATGCCGGTTTTGCCGGAGCCATCAATTTCTACAAGGACATTGAAATGATTGCCTGCAGCACCATCTTCAAACAGTTGAAAGCTCCTTGGGAACAGGAACAGTATGTGGAAGCCGCTTATGTATTCAACTAATAAAAAACGACGATTATGTTATTAAGACATACAACAGGGACAGAGATAACTCGTAAGGCCCTGACCATCAACCCAGCCAAGACCTGCCAACCGGTCGGTGCCATGTACGCCGCTTTGGGAGTACACGGATGCCTTCCGCACAGTCACGGGTCTCAAGGCTGTTGCTCCTACCACAGGAGTGCGCTGACCCGGCATTTTAAAGAACCCGTCATGGCAGCCACCAGCTCGTTTTCCGAAGGTTCATCCGTCTTTGGCGGATCGGCCAACTTAACACAAGCCATCAACACCATCTTCACTGTGTACAAACCGGAGGTGATTGCCGTTCATACCACCTGTTTATCGGAAACCATCGGTGACGACATGAACCAGATTATTTCCAAAGCAGCGGAAGAAGGCAGTATCCCCGAAGGCAAGTACGTGATCTATTGCAACACCCCCAGTTATGTGGGAACCCACGTAACAGGTTACGCCAATCAGGTTTCCTCCTTTGTTAAGTTCTTCTCTACCACTACCCCCAAAAGACGCAACGTCATCAACTTGGTTGCCGGTTGGATGGAGCCATCCGACATGGGGGAAATCAAACGGATGGCTTCGGTTATGGAAGCGCGCACCCTGATGTTTCCAGACATGACGGGCGTATTGGATGCGCCCCTAACGGGAAAGTATACGATGTATCCCGAAGGAGGCATCACCGTGGCCAACCTTAAACTGACCGGCGACAGCAAATTTACCCTAGGCTTGGGAGCTTATTGTACCGAAGATGCCTGCATCAAATTAGAAAACAAGTGTAAGATAAAGTTTGAAATGCTCGACATCCCTATTGGCTTCCGTGCAACAGACCGATTTTTGATGGCATTGAGCCGTCACGCCAATGTACCCGTTCCTGATCAATTAACCGTTGAACGTGGCCAGCTACTCGACCTGATCTCCGATGCGTCCAACCATTTGTACGGCAAACGAGTAGCCTTATGGGGCGATCCCGACACCTTAATTCCCTTAGTGGAATTCCTGGTAAGCATGGATATGAAACCCGTCTATGTGGTTACCGGCACCCCCGGAAAGCTCTTCGATGCCCGCATGGCTGTATTGCTGAAGGATATTCCCGAAGCCAAATACAAGAGCGGTGAACAAGCGGATATGTTCC
>Ga0302288_1000433_pt1 | contig 34339 bp, 31 predicted proteins | sample III_Fen_N1_1_FD_194549 | JGI IMG/M metagenome (GOLD analysis project Ga0302288, IMG submission 194549) | Peat permafrost microbial communities from Stordalen Mire near Abisko, Sweden - III_Fen_N1_1 | ecosystem: Environmental > Terrestrial > Soil > Wetlands > Permafrost | place: Sweden: Abisko...
TTTCAATGCAAAAATAAAAGCCTTCAGATCTCAATTCAGAGGAGTGAGAGATATTCCTTTCTTCCTTTTTAGACTATCAAAAATATATGCTTAAATTTCATTCCCCACAACTTTTTGACTTGATCCATATTCCTTTCTTCCTTTTTAGACTATCAAAAATATATGCTTAAATTTCATTCCCCACAACTTTTTGACTTGATCCCAAATTAGATTAAGATCGATTATTAGTGAGATATATCGATGACAAAAAAGCCCTTTTCCAATTGGAAAAGGGCTTCTGTATAATTTACAAGAAGCAGTTACGCTAGTTTGTTCACATAAACAGTCAACTTAGACTTCAAGTTGCTTGCTTTATTTTTGTGAATGATATTACGTTTAGCCAATTTGTCTAACATTGCACTGATTTTTGGTAACATTTCAGTAGCAACAGCTTTATCTGCAGTAGTACGCAATTTACGCACAGCATTACGAGCTGTTTTTGCATAATAGCGATTGTGCAATTTTTTCTTGTCAGCCTGACGTATTCTTTTAATCGATGATTTATGATTTGCCATCTCAATCTATATTTTAGTCTTTAAATTTCGTATTCTTTTTTTTTGTAGTCCCTAGGGGAGTCGAACCCCTCTTTCCAGGATGAAAACCTGGCGTCCTAACCGATAGACGAAGGGACCATTGCTGGTCTTTGCAACTATGAGTTGTTGGTCTCAATTGCGGGTGCAAATATACGTCACTTTTTTGAATTTGCAAAGCCTTTCCAATAAATATTTATACTTTTTCGTAAATCCCTATTTATCAATAGATATAATTTGTTACTCAACATTTTTTTCTAATTAAGAAGGTCTTTTGCACCCAATAATTTTGTTACATTTGTAGTCTAAACAGATTTTTATGCAAATTAAAACCAGCGGAATTGTACTTCATTCAATAAAACACACCGATTCATCGAGTATCATTACGGTTTATACCCGACAATTTGGACGGGTTTCGTATATGGTGCATGGTGTGAATAAAAAAAAATCAATTTGCAGAGCGGCATTTCTTCAGCCTCTGTCGATGGTTGAAATGGATGTTTTTCATATTCCGGGTAAAGACATTCAGCGCATAAAAGATATGAGAATGGACTATCAGTTTACAGGAATACCTTTCAATCCTATAAAAAACTCTCTGGCTTTGTTTCTATCCGAAGTACTTTTTAGAGCATTACGCCAAACCGAACCTGACGAGAATTTATTTATGTTTTTAGAGAACTCAATTCAGCAGTTGGATTGTTGTGAAGAAGGGATAGCCAATTTCCATCTGATTTTCCTGATTAAAATGTCAAGATATTTAGGCTTTGAACCGAGTCTGGAGGAGGAAAATGAAAAGTATTTTGATTTAATGAATGGCGTATTTTTGAGAGATAAACCACTGCACGTGCATTTTCTGCAAAGTGAAACAACAACAAATTTTATTTTGTTGCTGCAAACCGATTACTCTAACATGCATAAATTGATTTTGACAAGGGATGAGCGCACTAATCTGCTCAAGGGGCTGGTAGAGTATTATCGACTACATATCGCCGAATTTCACGCCTTACATTCGCTTGAAGTGCTTCAGAGTTTATTTGATTAAACTGAGCAAACACTTAATTAATTGCTTTTATGTATTGATATGTATTTTGAAAGCGATATTCAGATAAAAAGACTTGTAACTATTTACTTGTAATTACTTCCCTTTTGAATATACAACAATCTGATCGCCGATCTTTATTTTGCTTCCCGTCTTTTTATTCCACTCTTTTAATTCATCGACAGTGCAACCATAATCTTTGGCTATCGAATAAAAAGATTCACCCGATTTAACTTTATGTTGAATGCTCTTTGAATCATTTTGCGTTTTAGCACCTGTGCCTTTTACTTTACCCGACGATTGAGTAGTGAGCTTCAATTCCTGACCCGATTTAATTTTCGAATTAGTCAGGTTATTGAGCTTTTTCAATTCTTCCACCGAGATATTATTGTCATTGGCAATCGTAATAAGACTTTCGCCTTTTTTTACCTTATAGGTTACGGTATTTCCATTAGGTTCAGCCTTGGCAACTTGTTTATTATCTGATTTCTCGGCAACGGTATTTTTGGTTTTACTGTCATTGTCCGACTGCGTTAGTTTCAGTTCCTGGCCGGGATGAATTTTTCCGTTAGGGATATTATTGCTTTTCTTCAATTCATCAACCGAGATATTATATTTCTTTGCAATACTGTATAAAGACTCACCTGAAACCACTTTGTGTGTTCCGGATTTTTGAGAAGTTTCCACTTTGGCAACTTCAACAGTTCTGGTTGGTTCAACTTGTTGATTTAGTTTTAGCTCCAGACCGGGACGAATCTTTCCGTTTGGAATGTTATTGATTTGCTTCAATTCATCAACCGAAATATTATTTGCCTTTGCTATGCTGAAAAGCGTTTCGCCTTTCTTTACCTTATGAGTGGCAACACCTTGGTTCGATGTTTCATCTTTATGAGATTTTGAAGATTCTGCTTTGTTTGTCTGATTTCTATTTTCAGCAATTTGTGTATTATTGACCGGTGCATTTACCGTTTCCGTAATTGTCTCCTCATCCTTGACTTTTAATTTCTGTTTCAGCTTTAATTTATTGCCTTTAATATTATTCTTTCGTTTAAGTTCCGCAACCGTCAAACCATACTTCTGAGCAATCGAAGAAAGAGTTTCGCCCGATTTTACATGATGATATTCTGCGGGTGTTTTTTTTGTTTGCTTTACAGCTGTTGTTGGCTGGAATGAAGCTTGGGTTGGAGTGAGGGTCGGATATTGTATCTGAGCTTTGGCCTGAGATCGCTTTGGCACTTCCGGTTCATTATTGAATGTCTTGCTGACAAAGTTATGAAGAACTTTCAGTATTGGACTTGCTCCAATTACCCTACTAGCCTTCAAAAATCGTTTAGTATAATAAGCTTCTGTAGAGCTGGAAATAGTCACCCCGTTGTGAACCGCTGCATGAATAAAATTGAACTCTCCTTTTTCATTCGCTGAAACAACGATACCCACATGACCTACATTTTTACTTTTTCTACGACCCGAAAAAAAAACCAAATCGCCGGCTTTGAGCTGACTCTTATCCACAGCATCAAATTGTCTTGCCTGATCGACAGACGATCGCTCCAGATTATATCCAAAATTTCTATAAACATAAGACGTGAAGCCGGAGCAATCAAAAGATGAAGTGCCCGGTGAGCCGTAGTGATAAGGAGTATTTAGATATAATTTTCCATAATTAATAACTGAATCGGTAATTGATGATTGGTTTTTAGATAAATAATTGACTCGTGTTGAATCGGATGATGAGGACTCATTTGTCTTCGAATGCAATTTAGCAAACGGAAACATAATCAGCGAAAGAAAACTGATAATGAGGTATGTATGTTTTTGTAACGGCATAAGAATAACGCAATTTTTGATTGTCTTCTTGCAAAGGTAGGATTTTCGGGTGACAAAAGGGAACACGTTTTCTCTTTTTAATAAAAAAAGTGATTCTTTTTAAAACTGAAGTTATGTTCCCTAAAATGTATAAATAACTTAATATATTAAATCAACGCCCACTTCTTTTACATTCAAATTAGCCGGCATTCCCAGTATCAAAGGCAAATTATAATCCACATGCCCCGCAGGAAAATCGAAGCAAACAGGATAATCATAACCAGCAACTGCATCCGAAATAAGCTCTGCTATACTTTTTTTCATCAATGGATCTTCAACACACTCACTAAACTGTCCAACAACCAAACCCGAAATCTGTGCCAATGCTCCGCTTAGACGCAGGTTCTGTATGAGCCGATCAATGTGATAAGGCTTTTCACCGACATCTTCCAAAAAAAGAATATTATCTTTAAACTGCATATCGAACTGGCTTCCACGTAAGCCTATCAGGACTGAAAGATTTCCGCCAATAAGTTTCCCTGTGACTTGTCCAATTCTGTTGAGTGGATGCTTTGCAAACATATAAACCGGAAATTCTCCGAACAAGATATCTTTTATAAGTTGAATTTGATCCGCGTCAGCAGGTAATTCGGTGAAATATTTAGACATAACACCGTGAATAGAAGCGATGCCTAAATTTGTTATGACATTATGCAGAATGCTGATATCACTGAAACCAATCAGCCATTTAGGTGATTTTTTTAAAGTTGTAAAGTCAAGTCTATCAACAATTTGCGCCAAACCGTAACCGCCGCGACTGCAAAGAATAGCTTTTACATTCGGATCATCCAGAGCTTGTTGCAAATCGGAAACGCGCTGCTCTTTTGTTCCGGCAAAGCGACCGTATTCCGAACGGGCATATTGACCCTCGGTAGCAGTTAATCCCCAAGATGTAAGCATTTTCTTAGCGCCATCAATAAAATCCGGATTTACTGTACCCGATGGTGAAACGATACGAATCTGGTCGGTTGGTTGTAGAAATGGAGGAATCATGTTTTAATTATGAGTTATAAGTTATGAATCATGAATTGGGAGTGGTACTTTTAAAATTTGCTTTCGTTGTTGGGAAAGCGCTTCAAATCATTGTCAATATCTCAGCCACTTCCAGAGTTCTTTCCAGGATACTTTTTTACCATACATCAAAATACCGGTTCGATATATTTTCCCGGCCATCCATGTGGTGCCAACAAACGAAAGGATTAAAATAGTCAATGAAAGAAGGATTTGCCAAACCGGCACATCAAACGGAAGTCGAACCATCATAACGATAGGCGATGTAAACGGAATCATCGAACACCAGAAAGCCAGCGGTCCGTCAGGATTCTGAGCTGCAAAGATTCCCGCGTAAATAGCAAAAATAATCGGCAGCATAATCGGCATAGAGAATTGTTGCGTATCTGTTTCGTTATCGACAGCCGAACCAACTGCCGCAAAAAGTGATGCATACAACAAGTATCCACCCAGAAAATAAACAATAAACAAACCAACGATTTGAAAATAATTCACACCACTCAACGCAGTAAACAAGCTCTGCATTTCCGAAGGCATGGCATTGACCGGAGCGGTTTGCATGCCTACCTGCCCCATTTGGTGCATAGAATTGACATCAATACTTCCTACAAACAGAGAGCCCACAGCGGCAGAAATTACTCCGGTAAGGATTACCCACATAAGAAACTGCGTTAACCCCACCATGGCAATACCAATGATTTTGCCCATCATAAGTTCAAACGGCTTGACGGACGAAATCATCACTTCCACAATGCGGTTTGTTTTTTCCTGCACCACTCCGTTCATTACCTGAGCTCCGTAGATAACTATAAACATGTAGATTATAAATGCGGAGAGCATGCCAATAGTCAAAGCCAGTTCAGCTGAACCTTCTTTGTCTTTACCATTTTCAGCCCATTTGATTGTTTTCAGATCTATTTCGGTGTGTGACTTCTCTACCATCTCCTTCAGGTGAGGAATATTATAAGCAGCCAGTTTTTGTTCTTCCACGTACTTGTTTAACAAACCCGTAATGTAACCTTTAAGCTCCATATTCACTTGTTTCTCGGAATACAAGGTAACAGCTTTAGGATTGTCAATCAAATTATCGCTGATATACAGCAAGGCTGTGAATTGCCCATTATCCTTGGTTTGTTTTTTAATTTCATCAACTGGAGCATTTACAAACTGAAATGAATAGGACTCATTGCTTTTCAAAACCTTTTCGTACAAATGAGTTTTATCAATCACAGCAATAGTCTTTACCTTATCGTCTTTAATACCACCCAGCCAAACTATCAGGGAAATCATTCCGACAAATAGTATCGGCGTGAGAAAAGTGAGCAGGATAAATGATTTTTTCATTACCCGCGTTGTATATTCGCGTTTTATTATCAGACTAATCTTTGACATAATAACTAATGGTTAATTGTAAATTATAAATGGTTAATGCTTTGTAGGCAATTGCCCATTATCTATTATTCTTTTTTGTTGTTTTGATTATACTTGTAAGTAGCTTAATTATTTCAAGCGCATCCAAATTAATACTCTCAAATTGCTCCTGACTCAGATATTCTGTTTTCTGCAAAAGAACTAACCAATATAAAGTTTCGTTCATTTCTTTTTGGGCAATTGCCATTTTATGAATAAAATCATTGGATGATTCGGCATGCTCGGCTTCATGTACCATTGCTCCCACACTTGTTCCACTTCGCAATATTTGCTTTGACATCACAAACTCATTCTTCACTTCCGTCAGATGTTTATACAACTTCACAACTCTGACTGCAAACAATAAACTCTTTTCTTTTACAGCATTCTCTTTCATACGTTTATATTTTTATAGTTGCCGTATGGAACTCGCAATGAATATGATATTTGGTTTAGATAGTTATTTTAACACACATTCCATCATTGATAATTTATCATTGATAATTGACAATTATTTAGTTACTGTTTTAATAAAAATATCATTCATGCCTGGCAGTAATTCTTCGAACGACAGAATCTCAGATTTCTCTATGAGTCTCTTTAAAAGCGTATTATTTGTTTCAGTGGGATCTTTTATCAGCGTGCTTTCAAAAATACCATTGCGGGTTATGTGCGAAACAAGTTTAAAATCTGTTTCGCTCAATTCCGTTTTGGAACCGACAACAAATGTATTGGTAGCATGAGAAGCCCGGATTTCTGAAACATTTCCCTGCAACACAATTTTGGCTTTATCCACTAATGAGATATTCTCACACAGGTCTTCGACGGTTTCCATATTGTGTGTGGAAAAAATAATAGTTGCACCTTTGTCGCGTAATGTCAGGATTTCACGTTTCATTATATCCGTATTCACCGGATCGAAACCACTAAACGGTTCATCAAAAATCAGGAGTTTCGGTTCATGCAAAACGGTAGTTATAAACTGCACCTTCTGCGCCATACCTTTGGAGAGCTCTTCCACTTTCTTACTCCACCAATCCTGAATCTCAAATTTTTCAAACCAATATTTCAACGCTTTGAGGGCATCATTTTTGGTCATACCTTTGAGCTGAGCCAAGTATAAAGCCTGGTCACCCACCTTCATCTTTTTATACAATCCACGTTCTTCGGGCAGATAACCGATATGTTGCACATCAGCAGGTGTCATCCGCTTGCCATTCAATCGCACTTCGCCACTATCGGGAGCGGTTATACAATTGATGATACGAATCAACGTGGTTTTGCCGGCACCATTGGGACCCAACAAACCGTATATTGAATTCTCGGGAACGGTGAGACTCACTCCATCCAGTGCCAGATGTCCGGCATATTGTTTTACTACATTTTCTACTTCTAACAAGTCATTGTTCATCTGTTAATTGGTTGAATCGTTATTGTGTTATTTGCTTCGTGTTATTTATCTCTCCTTCGTAGAGATGTTATTAGTAGTTATTTGTATCATTAATTTCCAAAGTAACTACCAATAACGCCAAAGGCAAATAACCATAAATAACGCGAAACTTACATTTTCCCCTCATCAGCAAAGCTATAATAGGCGCCCCGTGCAATGATGATATGATCGAGTAAGGTAATTCCTATTGCTTCGCAACCGGCTTTGATGCGACGGGTAATCTGTTCATCTTCCTGACTTGGGCGATTTTGACCCGAAGGATGATTGTGCGCCACTACCAGCGCTTGCGCCGATTTTTCCAATGCCATTTTAAGCAACATCGGTATATCCACCACCGTTTGGCGACTTCCACCCTGTGTCAATCTTTTTATCTCAATTACTTTATTGGCTCCGTTGAGTAAGCCAATCCAAAATTCTTCGTGGGGTAAGTCCACCAACTGCGATTCAAAAAGATTGAAAAGATCAAGGCTGGAAGTTATTTTCTTACGTTCGAGTATTTCACTTGTTTTACGGCGTTTACCAATTTCGAGCGCAGCCATTATGGTTATGGCTTTTGCTTCGCCAATACCCTTGAAACGTTTGCAAAGATCGGCAATGCTTAGTTGAGCAAGCTCGTTAATATTGTCCTTACATTCACGCATGATGCGTCGCGAAAGTTCCACTGCCGATTCATCCCGATTGCCCGAACCAATGAGAATAGCCAACAACTCAGCGTCCGAAAGACTTTGTGCGCCTTTCCGAAGCATCTTTTCGCGTGGACGGTCATCCTCAGCCCATTCGCGTATTGTCAAACGTTTATCGTCGGTTACCATACGTCAAAAATACAAATAATTTTCTTTTTTACAAATTAAGCCGAAAGAGGAAATAAAAAAGCTGCTTCAAACATTCATTTGAAGCAGCTCTATCATAGTTTAGCGTAAGTGTTACTGAAATAACTTGTCTGAATTTATTTTAAAAAGACCTATGTGATCTGAGTTTATACTTTGAGCTTTGATGTAATATTTTAATGGAGAATAAACGATTAATGGAAATTGTTGCGTCCGAATTGAATCCATTATTTGTCCCTTATTATTGATTTTGAATAGTAGTGATTTAGGGTTTTCATTCGGGTAACCACTCGTACCCTGTATGATAAATTCATTTTGATTATAAGAAACGATCTTCCCCAACCAGTCGTTAGTTGAATCACCAAACCGTTTCGTCCAAAGGGTATCTCCACTTGAATTTGTTCTGATTATTTGGCAATCTATATTGTTATTTAAACTCAGGGTATTTGGTGCCCTTCCCACAATCAGAAAACCATTATCTGCAAGCTGGACAAGATCAAACCCTGCTTCTTCAAATGGGGAATCATTATGCTTGTAGGTTCTGCTTAAAAGTTCTGTTCCGTTAGCATTGTATTTCTTTAGGTAAACCTGATCTCCATTATACGATCCTGTTATAGCAAATCCACCATCTGATGTATTTATAATCTGGTTTGGATAATAAACATAATCATAGATATCCTTTTGCCATAGCTGATTTAAATTTCTATCAAGTTTAGTAAGCTTAGTTCCAGATACGATATATCCTCCATCCGTAGTTTGTAGAGCATTGGATGCATTCATATTCTGAAATTCGACTTTACGAGTCTGTTCGCCTCTCTTGTTGAGTTCAACAAGCAGGGTCTTAGAATAAACAACATCTCCTCCCTCCATAACTGATCCTACGCAAATATAAGTTCCATCATTCCGCTGAAACAGCCTGGTTACCTGAACAGAATAAAATGAAGAGCCCCACCCAGAACCGGAAGAAGTATTGGTTCCCCAATCGAAGTTATTCCCGGACCATTCAATCCCAAAATTGGAGTTGGTTTTAATTATAGATAACTTGTTCTTGTAGGCACCTGTTATCAACAAACCATTATCTTTGGTGAAGAAAATATTATCTATTCTAGTAAGCTGAAACACGCCCGAAGTATCAACAACTCCGCTATATTCGGAACTACAGGAAAGCAATAGAAACATGGTTAAGCTTGCCAACAATAATTTTTTCATAAAAATGAGGATTTTATATATAAAAAACTCGATATGACAGAGAACTTATTTTCCTCAGTAAGACATACAATGGAAAAAATAGAAAGGTTCTTTAAGCAGATCATTTTCCCTTAAATTGATTACGTAGCTGATGGGGTAATTATAACCGTTGTCGATGAAAACCACAAACGAATCGGGCTTGAGAGCCACGGCCAACTCGCCATTTCGAATATTTAAACCGATACTTTTGCTCTTTAAAGATTCAAGCGTAGCACCGGGCTTATCGTATTCCAACTTTTTCACTATATACAATTTGCCCGAATAAGGAGTGTATGTCCGCTTAGTTGTGTCAATAACAGGCATACAATCGCCACTGCCCGAATAAACCTTTGCTATTATTCCTGTTTTAATATCGGCATCATCCGGTTGACACGAAAAAAGCAGGCATAACATACTGGAAAAAGCCAAAGCCTTTATGATCTGTACTCTCATACTATTCTTATTTTATACTCACTATTTTTATTTGTTGGTATCTACCCACTCCGTCGCCACAACTAAATGTAGACGTCAAAATCTGATAATCTACAACTACTTTTAAACCAGCTTTTTGAAAGTTCGCATCTAAGTTCACGGGCGAATAATCAACTTTATTAATTTGAATTATCCACTCGCAACCGTCAACTGCAGCACTACCATAATACAAGACAAGTCCGTTCTGTTTATGGAATTCTGATTCCTTTTGCTATCACATCCTACTCCTCCAATTAGGAAAAATAGAATAATTGTCATACGTAAAATTCTTTTTGTTTTCATCTTTAAGAAATTAATCAGTCAGAAATTACTTTTGTGATATAGATCTGCAGATATCCAATTCCCATTGTTGTGCATACAATCATTTCACTGCTTTTCGGTTCTCTAAATTCAATGTTGATTTTCTTCCCCGAAACTTTATATTCTTCAGGTAGATTAACAGCATAAAATATTCTGTTGGAAGTATTGTCCGGTAATCCAGTAACATCTTCATCAAACTGAATCAAAAAAATATTACCACAATCCAGCCCTTTTCCAATTACAGTTGCATTATACCACTTATCCTCAATCTCATTTTTACAACACGAAATTGCAAGTAAACTCATTATGATAAAGATTAACCTGAATCGCGCCATAATTTTTTATTTTCTTATAAAAGTCATTTTCTGCAAATCAAAACCATAACAGGATGTATTGCTTAAATCTATAATTAAGGTATTTTGATTCAGTGAGTACCTATGTTTTGTTGGATGCACATACACCTTCAACATCCCATTATATTTTATTTCAATAGAATCGCGAAATAGTTTATAGTCGTAATGATCTTGATTTTTATAAAAACTATTATTATCCACAAAATCGAGTGTGTCTTTCTTGTCAATCGAAATCCACGAACCCAAAATTCTTTGCTGGCTCACCGTATTGTCACTACAACTTGCCAATGCTACGACACTAATAAAAAATATAAATAGCGAAAACTTGATTGGTTTCATCTGTCTCTCATTTTGGTATCTGTTATTTTGTATTTCTTCTACTTTATTAGATGCAAATCAATACACATTCGTTGCATCGGTCACTTGAGAGAGATATGTTTAGCACTCTAAATTGCCCCATCTAACAACTCAGATTTATAACTATTACACAGCCACACACACTCAAAACAAATCGTTGATTAGCATCTAAGTATCATCAGGTAACGGGACAAGACCATCTCAGATGTGAAGAGTATTTGTCCCGTCACGGGACGGAGCACTTCCAAGCGAGAAAGCACCATCCCGCCACAGGACAAAGCATCTTCATGTAAAAAAGCATCCTCCCGCTTCGGGACAGCGCTTTTTCGAACAAGAATGTGCTGTCCCGTCACGGGACAGTATATTTTCAACTGAGAATGCATCGTCCCGAAGCGGGACAATACCTCCACCATTAATGAAAAGTATCGTCCCGTCACGGGACGAAGTGTTCGCTAGTGTGGACAAGTCTCTTATTCCTCTACATCTATTGTAAAGTTGCACTTAGATAAAAAAGAATAAAGGGTGTTCCAAAATAATTTGGAACACCCTTTATGTATACCTCCCGACAGGCAGTTCTATGCTCTCAAATATCCTTTACTTTAAACGGATTGTAGGAAATATTGGTATCGTACACATCGGTTTGCTCTGCTTTCTTCACCTTTTTTATCACATAGTTGGTGAGTGGCAGTGCTATTATTTCATACCCTGTTTTCAGGGCTGTTTGGGTAATAATAAGCATCAGCAAAGCGCGATGATGCAGTACACCGGAAAAAGCAATGCTAAAGAATACAAGCGAGTCGGCACCTTCGCCCACTATGGTTGAAGCCACGGCACGGATGGAAAAATGACGTCCGTGTTGCCATATCTTCATTTTACTCATCACGTATGCATTGAGGAAAGACCCGAAAAGATAAGCTATAAAACTGGCTACCACCATACGCTCTGAACTTTGAAGAACGAGGGCAAATGATTTTTGGTAGTAGAAATGCGGCGATGCCGGAGCCCAAATGCTGATACGGAAAATGATAGCTGCCAGAAAATTCATCAGGAAACCGTTCCAGATGATTAAACGCATTTTACGATAGCCCCACACTTCGGCTATTAAATCGTTAATAATATACGTAACAGGGAAAATAAGTAACCCTGCAGTAATTTCAAATCCGCCAATAGCAATAAGCTTTTGACCTACAATATTAGCAATAAGCAGACAGACTGTGAATAGCAGTCCAAACCACATAAAGGCAACAGAGACTTGTTTTATCATTTTTTCTTGTTTTATCGTGGTTTTCAAGTACACGTTCTATTTTATAACATCTGCAAAGATATGCGATTTCTGTGTATATTCAAAAAAAGAGGAATTACCTTCTGTAATGCCTCTTTGTATCAATAATCATCCACCATTCTATACCTGACGTATCAGCTCTTTCATTATTAAAGTCATAAGCGGCTGAACGGAATTACCAATTTCCTGCACTTCTTCGTGGCTTACCTCCACTATTTTTCCGGGAACACCCAGATCGGTAACTATCGAAATACCGAAACATTTCATGCCGGCATGATTAGCCACTATTACTTCGGGCACAGTACTCATACCCACTGCATCGGCACCAATAGTGCGGAAATAACGGTATTCGGCAGGTGTTTCAAACGTTGGACCTGTAGTGCCCACATACACACCTTCCACCACTTTTATGTTGTTCTTAGCGGCTATATCCTTGGCTTTTGCAATCAGGTTTTTCGAATAAGCTTCACTCATATCGGGAAAACGGGTTCCCAGTTCAGGAAAATTCTTTCCACGAAGAGGATGTTCAGGGAAAAGATTGATATGATCGGTAATAATCATCAAATCGCCGATTTCGAAATCAGGATTCACACCACCCGACGCATTGGATACCAGAAGCGTTTCAATTCCGAGAGCTTTCATCACCCGTACAGGGAAAGTAACGGCTTTCATATCATAACCTTCGTAATAATGAAAACGACCCTGCATGGCCAACACTTCCACATCACCAAGTTTGCCGACAATGAGTTTGCCACTATGACCTTCAACAGTCGATACCGGGAAATTAGGAATGGTTTCGTATGGGATTTCAGTTTTATCTGTAATTTGTGTCACCAGATTTCCTAAGCCTGTACCCAGAATAATTCCTGTTTTAGGTGTAGAAAGAATTTTAGAGCGTAGAAAATCAGCGGTTTCTTGAATTTTCAGCAACATAACTTTTAATTTTTTGAATAAATAATGTATCTTGATCGTGTAATATCTCCACCCGAATAGGCAAAGCAAAAGTTCGTGATTTCAATGGTTCAGGGAAATTTGGATTCGAAACCAGTCGGGCAGCATCTTTCTCGGTTACTAAAAGAATTTTTTCCTTAGCTTCGATTGATTCAAATTCATTCTTTATTAAACCAAAATCTTTTAGCGTAAAAGCATGGTGATCATCGAAAAACAGGGTTTTAATCGTGTTTGTGTAGCCCTTCAAATATTCTACAATCGGTTCGGGCGAAACAATTCCGGCAACAAGTAGCACTCCGGCCTTATCTTCGGTCATTTTTTGAAAAGTCCAGCTTTCCGGTTCAGCCCCGGGAAAAACAGGTATCATTTCGTCATACACATAACCGGAAAAAAACACCTCCTGATTAGTTTGGGGATTCAACTCCATTTCTATCAAACGCATATCAATTGGTTTCAGGTTCAGCGGACATTTAGTAACAACTATAATATCAGCCCTTTTACTTCCCCTTTTCGCTTCGCGCAACCGACCATAAGGCAGCAGACTGTCATGACTATAAAGATTTGAAAAGTCAGTCAACAAAATAGAAAACCCCGGCTGAATGTACCGATGCTGATAAGCATCGTCCAGTACCACCAGTTGTAAATCGGGAATAAGTTTCTGCAATTCTATAACTCCATGTACCCTTTTTTCATCGACAGCAACAGCTACGTTTGGAAATTTTTGATGAATCTGAAAAGGTTCATCACCCAAAATCTGACTCGTCGAATTTTCATCTGCCAGATAAAAACCTTTCGTCTTACGTTTGTAGCCACGACTCAAAACAGCCGATTTCCAGTCGTTTTGCAAAACAGAAAGAATAAATTCGGTATGAGGAGTTTTTCCTGTGCCGCCAACAGCCAGATTTCCAATAGAAATAATAGGGATGTCGAACGATGCGGACTTTATGATATCGCTATTGAACAGCCAATTACGAATCCCAATCACTATTCCGTAAAGTAGCGAGAAAGGAAGGAGAAGTGTATGTTTGTCTTGAGTTCTCAAGTGGCGATGATTTTCAAAAAATTGAAGCGAATGACAAAGATACAATTTTTCTTTTTGGTAACAACCAACAAATTAATCATTTTAATTGAATCAGGAAATTGTCAGAAAAACTTATGGCACCGGATCATAACCACTTCCACCCCATGGATGACAACTGCTTATACGCTTTATTGAAAGCCAAACACCCTTAAGAATTCCATGTTTTTTCACCGCTTCAATAGCATATTGCGAGCAAGTTGGGGTATACCGGCAACGGGCAGGGAACAATGGTGAAATACTGTATTTGTAGAAATACACCGGAAGGAGCACTATAAACTGAAGTATTTTTTTCATGTTATTTATAGCTTATAAAACACTATCATCGAACACCGGAGCTGTAAATTCAGGCACATCAGGATTAATAGTCTGTATTTTGTCAATCAACCGTTGAATAGCAATTTTCATTTTCTTTTCAACCGCTACAAAATCAAGCACATCGTCCGAAACATAATTAAATGCTACATGTATCTGGAGCTGTTTTTCATTTAATATTTCAATCAGTTCGTGCTTATTAAGCCGATAACTTTCACGCATCAAGCGTTTCAACCGGTTTCGTTTCACAGCCCGTTTAAATCTTTTCTTCGGCACACTTACCATGACACTTGCAGGTTCAACATCTTTCTTTGGCTCTATCAGATAAACCACACGCAACGGATAGGCAATGAAAGCATCGCCTTGAGTGAACAGTCTGGTTATGCGTTTTTCTCCGCATAGATGCTCCGATTTTGCAAATGAGTTTAAGTGGTTCATGGTCAAAAATAAACTATCCCAAAAGTACGGAAATTCTTCGATACTTCTGGGATAGCAAAAATTTGTTGAAACGAATTATTTTCGTACTTTTTTATTATTTTCTTTTAAGAAATTATCCAACGCCATAGTCATAGAAGGCACGCCCGGAAGTGGAACTTCAATGTCAAGTCGTAGTCCGGCATCGCGAACAGCTTGTGCTGTTGTTGCTCCAAAACAACCAATTTGAATATCGCCCTGAGAAAAATCAGGAAAATTCTTTATAAGCGACGCAATTCCTATCGGACTGAAGAATAACAACATGTCATAATTAAATTCTTCTTCTGAACTAAAGTCATTACTTACAGTCTTATACATCATTGCTTTAGCATAAGGAACTTTCAATTTTTCGAGCGTTGAGAGAGTGTCTTCATTCTGCACATCAGAAGTAATGAATAAGTATTTCTCATCGATATGCTTATTCATAATCGTCACTAATTCAGCCAATTTTCCCGTAGCTCCATAAAAAACTTTACGTTTACGATAATGGATATAACGTTGCAAATACAAAGCCACTGACTCAGAAACACAGAAGTATTTCATGGTTTCAGGAATCGTAATCCGCATTTCTTCACACAACCTGAAAAAATGGTCAATTCCATGACGAGCATTAAAAATAATAGCTGTATAATCTAAAATAGTTATGCGTTGAGTTCTGAACTCTTTTGCTAAAACAGGTTCAACCTTGATGAATGGACGAAAATCAATCTTGACACTATATTTCTCGCTAATGTCAAAATAGGGCGATTTTTCGGTTGTCGGCTGAGGCTGAGACACAAGTATCTTTTTGATTTTCAAAACACTAAAGTTTAAATTTAAACATTCAATAAAACTAATTTATACACCAGATACAAAGCCATCAGGGGTAAAAATTCGAGGGTGCAAAGATACAACAATATATAAAAAGAAGCTACTATTTTTTGGAAAAATATTTGAAATAGTTTAATTATGACTAGAATACATGCAACAATGCAGAATCCCAAACTTATTTTTTCGATGATATTAGCGTAATTGTTTGAAATGTAAATCTGCAAAATCAACAGTGGATACAGAACTATTCCCAAAAAAGATACAATATTAAAATAACTATCTTTAGCCATTTTCAGGCTCAACGGAGGAAGAAAAATATAACCGATAAGATTAAATATAAAAGATTTCAAAATCAAAAATAGCCCGGTAAGCAAATAGAAAAAACAATATTCCTTGAGAATAAAGTGACTACCTTCTCTAAACAAAACTAAGTAAGCATAAAAGCTCAGGACACCAACGGAGAATATATTTATGAAAAACTTAAATCGAAAATCGTTTACAGTTACCTTGCTAAAAATACTTGACCGTTCCTTAACCTGAAAAAATGTTTTTATTGTTTCAGAAATAAAGCCCGATGACTGCGAAATAGCATATACAAAAAGAAAAAACAAAATGAACATAACTGCAAATACCCAACTTTCATTTTGAGGAAAGGAAGGATGCGGGATACCCACAAAACCATGAGGAATTAAGGCTACAGCTTTTAATGAATCTACCACACTCAGCGAATCAGCTTTTGCCAACGAATCAAGCCTTGCCAGCGAATCAGGTAAAGCTTTAATGCTATTGTTTATCGTATGTATTGTATCCGGTTGAAGCATAATATATCTTAGAGCGCTGCAAAAGCCCGAGCATTTGAATCCCAACTAACTGAATTTTGAATGGCTGGCAAAACTTCTTCCGCAGTTTCAACCACTTTCCACATCTGGCGATGTTCATCACGCATAAAATGCTCATCAACAGCCCGATTAAGCATCGTTATCAATGCGTCGAAATATCCTTCCAGGTTTACAATCACAATAGGCTTTGTAAAAATTCCCAACCGTTTCCAGGTAATAACCTCTAATAATTCTTCCAACGTTCCGCATCCGCCCGGCAAAGCCACAACAGCATCGGCCATCATAGCCATTTTCTCTTTTCGTTCATGCATGGTCTCCACCAAAACCAGTTCGGTTAGGTTTGTATGATTCCACTCTACCTCACACATAAACCGTGGAATAATGCCTGTGATTTTACCTCCTGCAGCCAACATGCTATCGGCCAATTGACCCATAAGTCCATTAGAACCTCCACCGTATACGACGGATAAATTGGCCTTAGCCAAAATGGTTGCTAAACTGGCTGTTGCATCAAAATAACTTGGCTTAACCTGAGTGCTCGAAGCACAGTACACACAAATGGTTTTCATTGAGTTGAAAAATGTGTTTGTTTTTTTCGGGAAATTAAATGCAAAAATACTGTTTTCTTTCCGTATTTTTGAAGTTCAATTCAAAAATACGGAAAAATGATATTGGTAACCGGAGCCACAGGTTTGGTGGGAGGAAATTTATTGTGGCATCTGCTGCAGCAAAATGAGCGGGTCATAGCCATTCGTCGGGCTTCAAGTAATCTGGAATCGCTTCGTACAATCTTTCGTTTTTATACTTCGGAGCCGGATAAATTCTTAACCCGGATTGACTGGAGAGTTGCTGATGTGCTGGACATAAATTCAATTCGGGAAGCTATCTGCGAAGTAACTATAATTTATCATTGTGCAGCCATAGTATCATTTAGCAATAATGCCAACACAATACTGAATACCAATATTATAGGTACCAAAAATATAGTTCAGGTTGCACTCGAAGCTAATATTCACAAATTATGCTTTGTTAGTTCTATCGCTGCCTGCGGAAAAGAGAAAATTAAGGCTGAAATCGATGAAAATTCTCACTGGACTGACAACACAAACCGCTCACTATATTCAAAAAGCAAATATGACTCTGAACAAGAAGTTTGGAAAGGAATTCAACAAGGATTAAATGCAGTCATCGTCAATCCGGGGGTAGTTTTAGGAGTTTCGGGTAACAATAATGGAAGTTCACAGTTATTCTCTCAAGTTCGTAAAGGATTATTATTTTACACCCATGGAGGAAGTGGGTACGTCGATGTTCGCGATGTTGCAAAAGCAATGATTATGCTTGTAAATTCAAATGCTTCGGGGGAAAGGTATATTTTGGTTGGTGAAAATTGTACAAACAAAAGTGTTCTGAGTTGGATGGCCAATGGTTTTGAAAAACGGCGACCATTTATTCCTATCGGAAGGAAAACTCTTTGGTTAGTTGGTTTTATCTCCGAATTACTGGGGAAAATCTTTTGCTTTCGTCCGTTAATAGACCGCGGAACAGCCAGATCGGCCAGTAATCGGGAGTATTATTCAAATAAAAAAATCAGGGAGGCTATCAACTTTCAATTTACAACCATCGAAAAATGTATTAACGATGTTTGTAAATTTCAGTTGAAAAAATGAGAACTCCCAACCGATTTAAACCGATTGAAGAATTTCTTTGAAACTTGTTAAAAATAAGTTTGCATCCGATTTAGACAAACACAAAGGAGGAAGTAAACGAATAACATTGTTTCCGCTCGCTCCGGTAAATATCTTTTTTTCAAACAATAAGCGGCTACGAATTTCTTTTATCGGCTGTTCAAACTCTATTCCGATCATCAAACCAAGGCCTCTTACCTCTTTTACTTGAGGGATTTTAGCCAGTTCTTCCATCAGGTAATCGCCTATTTTTGCAGCATTTTCTACCAAATGCTCTACTTTGATAATATCCAGTACTGCAATAGCCGCCGTACAAGCCAAATGGCTTCCACCAAATGTTGTCCCCAACATTCCATGCGATGCCTCAAACATAGGACTGATTAGTACACCACCAATTGGGAAACCATTCCCCATTCCTTTGGCAACAGTTATTAAATCGGGACGAATGCCGGCATGTTGATGCGCAAAGAATTTTCCACTTCGTCCGTAACCCGACTGCACTTCGTCCAAAATCAGAATTGTTCCGGTAGCTTTACACTCTTCGCTCAGAGCCTGAAGGAATTCAACATCAGGAGTCCGGATTCCACCAACCCCTTGAATTCCTTCAATTATTACAGCACAAACATCTTTTTTTTGCAAGGACTTACGTACTGCCTCTATATCATTTAATTCCAGAAACTCTACATCAAAGCCTTCATTTATTGGTGCAACAATTTTTGGATTATCAGTAACTCTAACGGCTGCCGAAGTACGACCATGAAAACTTTTTTTGAAAGCAATTACTTTACTGCGTCCGGTATGAAATGAAGCTAGTTTCAATGCGTTTTCGTTCGCCTCTGCTCCTGAATTTATCAGAAAAAGAAAATAATCTTCATAACCTGACATTTTTCCAAGTTTTTCGGCCAGCTCTACCTGCAACTTATTTACTACTGAATTGGAGTAAAAAACCAGATTTTCAATTTGATGTGTCAATTTTTGAACATAATAGGGATGCGAATGACCTATTGATATAACCGCATGTCCTCCATACAAATCAAGGTATTCAATTCCGTGGTTGTCATAGGTCCTACAACCAATTCCTTTAGCAATTTCGATATCAAAAAGTGGATAAACATTAAATAAGTTCATATTTTTAAGCTTTAGTTATATTTCTATGCTTCAGTTAACAAGACATTTAAACTCTATCATTAGTTATTGAAATCATGTTACAAAAGTAATTCAAAAATTAGACACACTCAAACAAATACATTTAAAAAAAATAATGTAATTTTACACCACTTTTATGCAAAAACATTGTTAATTAAAACCCGGCAATCTCATGGACAAATCAGTAACTATTTACTGCAAAAACACAAAATCATATCATATTTATCCGTTAGGAATTTCGTTGATTGAAATATATCAGGATCTCAAGATTGAATTGAAATATCCGGTAATGGCTGCACGAGTCAATTACAAAGTGGAGGATTTAAATTTTGTAGTCTATAAGCCGAAAGATATTGAATTCATTGACTTAAGTACTCCATCTGGCATGCGTGTATATGTAAGGACTTTATGTATGGTTTTGTCAAAAGCTATCTCTGAATTGTTTCCTCAGGTTATTCTTCAAATAGAACATCCAATTTCCAAAGGTTATTACTGCAAACTAGAAAACCTGAATGAGCCAATAACACCGGAAATTATATCACAAATAAAGGAACGCGTAAACCTCATAATCTCTGAAGGGAAACGTATTATCTGTGAAGAAAAACAAACCAGGGAAGTCAAAGAACTATTTGTAAACAAGAATCTTCAGACTGACAAAACAGCACTTTTTGAGACACTTGGAAATCCCTATTTCAGGTTTTTCAGGATTGATGATTATATTGACTATTACAACGGTGTACTCTTACCATCAACAGATTACCTGGGAGTCTATGATTTAATCAGGTATTTTGATGGACTATTGCTATGCATTCCTTGTCGCGAAAATCCGGTGGAACTGGAAGAAGTAGTATTAATGCCCAAACTATATGGCATCTACAAGGAATATGTAAGTTGGAATAAAATCATGAAGATAAATAACGTTGGCGATTTCAATGTTGCGTGTCGCAATAACCAATCATTCAACATGATAAAGGTGTCAGAAGCCTTGCATGAAAAAAAAGTAGCATCTATTGCCGATATGATTTCTCAACGTGTAGAAAAGGTTAAGTTTGTTCTTATCTCCGGTCCATCTTCATCGGGAAAAACAACTTTCAGCAAACGCCTTTCTGTTCAGTTAATGGTCAGTGGATTAAAGCCTGTTGTACTTTCGCTCGACAATTATTTTGTAAACAGAGATGATACCCCTCTGGACGAAAATGGAGAATTCGATTTCGAACATCTTCATGCACTTGATTTGGTTACATTCAATCATAATTTAAAGCAATTACTTGCTGGAGAAGAAATTGATATCCCATTTTTCAATTTTGAAGATGGGAAACGCTATTATAAGGGCGAGAAATTAAAATTGAATGATGATAGTATCCTTATTCTGGAAGGCATTCATGCGTTAAATCCCGGTCTGATTCCCGACATTCCTACTGAGACGACATTCAAAATTTACGTTTCGGCACTTACCACCATTCCTATCGACAATCACAACTGGATACCCACAACCGACACTAGGCTGTTGCGTCGGATTATTCGCGATTCCCGCTTTAGAAATTACTCGGCCAGAGAAACTATTAATCGCTGGCCAAGTGTGCGCAGAGGGGAGGAAAAGTGGATATTTCCCTATCAGGAGAATGCGGATGTGCTTTTTAATTCAGCACTTTTATTTGAATTAGCTGTACTGAAAAGATATGCAGAACCAATCCTGGCAGAAGTACCGAAATATTGTGATGAATATACAGAAACCCACCGTTTAATCAAGTTTCTAAATTACTTTGTTCCTATTTTAGATCGGGAAATACCACCAACTTCGCTACTACGGGAGTTTGTTGGAGGAAGTAGTTTTAGATATTAAAAAATCTATATACCCTAAAAATTCAAGAAGGAATGACAAAATACAATTGATATATAAATTTTTTATATACTTTTGCAGCGAATTTGTTTATTACACGGAGGTTTATGCTCAATTCTCATACAAAAACCGAGCTTAGTATTTCTGTTTTTTCATTTTAACCATCTCTTTTTTATCAGACACTGTTTCAAGGAAACTTACCGTGTTTGTTTAAATTTTATAAATAGCACTTACAGTTAAGGCAGGTTCAATCGTTTGCTTTGCTTCTAATTCAGCAGATATTAATTATATCTGCTATAAATAGTTGCATTTCTTAAATAATTTATTGAATGGGCTTCCGCATGTATGTAGTTATGCACAAAACCGATATAAAAATCCTTATTCCTAATCTCAAAATTAGTACTTGAATTTTACGCTTAAAATTTTTCTATTTGTTTTACACAAAAATTCAATTAAGCCATTTAAAGTACTTACTAAGAATGAGAAAATTATTTCTATCTTCTTTGCTTATCTTACTGATTCCCATTACACTGAAAGCTCAACGACGATATGGTCAGATTGAAAAAAGTAGTATCAGTACCGGAGCTATATTTTTTTCGATAGGACCTGAATATTGCTTTGCAGACACTAAAAAATCTCCATTTAGCCAAAATGTATTAAACAACAAAGATTTTTCTGTTGGTTTCAAAGTAAAGTATCCAAACAATTTTGGATATAAGGCACTGATAAACTATACAACCGTAACCGGATCCGACGGGTATACTGAAGTCAGAAATTATTCTTTTTCCACTAAAATCTGGCAAATGTCAATCCAGGGTGAATATACATTCAATCTTGGTCAACTGTTCGGACATTCATCTTCTTCGAATTCTATTTATCTTTTTCTGGGTATTGGCATGCTTAATAGTAATGCCAATTTAAATTACTCTCAACGAATTGATTATGACTACAAAACAAATCAAGACAATGAGATTGGAACATCTGCAATTATTCCTTATGGAATTGGATATCAGCACGATTTCAACAATAACTTCGTTCTGGGAGTTGAATATAATTTAAGATATTCCTTCTCCGATTACCTCGATGGTTTCAAACCGCCTTATCCCGATTCAAAGTCAAATGATGTACTGCAGGGTTTTTCACTTACATTGAGCTACAAGCTCTACTAAGCTTTATCTCTAGTTTCAACAATCGGTTATGAAAGTCTGACACTGGTATATAAAAAAATGCGGTAAAATTAGATTTTACCGCATTCTCAAGCAATTAAACATTAACCCTATTCAAATCTAAAAAATATTTTACTGTATAAGAACTGTTTTAGAAAGCTCTTCATCCTGAGTTTTTGCATACACGATATAATTTCCAAGTGCCACATCTGCCGGAATTACTGTAGTACCATAAGCGTTAAAAGTTGATTGTTGAACCAACTTACCTGTTGATGCATTGTAAAGACTCAATTGACCAATTTTTTTATCTTCGTTAGTTACTACAATCATTTTTTGTGTAGTATACACTTTAATCTTTTTTGATTTAATAATGTTGTCATCCCCAGAATAGGTATTTTTGACCAACGTTACGTTTTGAGGATATGTGTTTGCAAAATTAGAAGAAACAATAGATGTAGAAGAAATATCGGTAGATTTTGTATTGGATGAATCTATTGAGTCAGGTTGTAGAATTGTGGCAGTGACAGGTAATTCACTAACAATTTTGAATCGTTTTACAACCGTTTTATTTTTAGCAGTGAACGTATACGTTGAGCCATCTGCATAAACATCGATTGTTTTATTTGCAACTGAATCTACTAAATAAAGTTTTGAATAACCCAACTGCATATTTTGGTGGTTGAAAGTCAGTGTATAAACAGAGTCTTGTCCTGCAACAAAACCAAGAGTTGTATTATTTATATTGTTGGTTGCATCAATTTGATATTCACCATCATTTTCAATAGCAAAAAGTTGTGGTACTTTAGGACTGCCTTTTTCTTTGTATCCATCCCACCCATTATCGAAATTGTTTGTACAACTCGCAATTGTATAGAGCCAAACGTTATCGGTATAATTTGAACCTTTATTCACATCGATACGCGTACCAATTAATTCCTGAGCAGAAGCATTAGACACTACTAATATTAATGCCAGCTTCGCTAGTAATAGTTTAATAGTAGTTGCTTTCATAATGTATATTTTTATTGGTAAATAAAATTCTCAGTGACATGCTCTAGTGACATGTTTAATACATTACAAACATAACGAAAATATGCTATATTGTTGATATATAGTATTTTGTAGTGATATTTATAGCCGTGTAGTAGTTTTTACGATAATAAATTCCGGGCAGGATTTGTATAAATGAAGAAATATTTATTCACTTTTTTCATCGAATGGCTTTAAATAAAGGAAAAAGAGATAGGACAGTAAAAAAAATGTAGCAATATTACTACTAAGTGGCTTATTTATAGTAATTAGTATTACAACTAATATAAATATACATCAGTTTATGCTTAAGACTATTTCAGTGGTAAATAGATGAATACAAAGAAAATCAAAATGTATTTTATAGTTTATTATGTTTTACGGCTATATATTAGCATTAATTTGCATTTAATGCCACTTATTTAACGTTGAATCTATGTATTTAATGAGATATTAACTAAATGTTATGCTAAAAATAAAAGAAATTACAAAAATGTACGAATAAATTCTATGAGATATCAGAACAAAAAGCTACTCAATAGATTCTAAAAGAGTATATCAGCTTTGGTATAAATCAAACCAATTGAATAACAGTACATTAAAAATAAAAATAAGAGAATAAAAATAGAGTTTATGTGAAAAAAACCGTTTTTCAGGAGCCAGTTGTAGTAGAAATTATAGGGAATAAGGAGGGAGTATTCGAATAACAGATAAAAAAGCGTATAAATCTTCCATAATTATTCCCAAAATTGCACAAACACAACAAACCCACGCTATTTAAAAATAACGTGGGCTTGTATAATAAACTGGAATGAACTTATTCGGTTGTGAAAAACCGCTTCTTTATAATGCCGTAACCAACTGCAAGAAGGAGTAAAAATACCCAACCATCACCAACAGGTATTGGAGGTCCGGTAGGATCACCACCGCCCGGATCAGTACCGCTACCTGGACTTGTTGTACCAGATAAAGTATTTTCTTTAGGGGTTGTAGCCTGAGTAGTGGTTAGATTGGTTGATAGAGTAGTAACACCACCGCTAGTCATTGTCACCGCTGAACTGGGATCACTTCCTTTTGATGAGCTGTTACTAGATATAAAAGCACTTCCACCTCCTCCGGTAGCACCCTGTGTGTTTTGAGTATTCTGGTACGACTGAGATTGAGAAACACTATAAGAAGTCGTACCCATTGATGTATTGCCACTCGAGGGAGCTGCTGAGCTATAATGGGTCGACAACTTGCTTGAACTTTCAGCAGAGCTATAGTCAGGTACATTTATCTCATTACTACTACCCGACTCACTAAAATTGGGAGAACTTCCAATATTACTTCCGCTAAAGTTGGCATTTGGTACTCCGGCATAATAATCGGTAGATGAGTATAAATCAGGACTTCCTATAGGCGAATAGAGAACCACCAGGAGCAATGCCGCCCATGTAAAAATCCAAACTAATATGTTTTTCTTTTTATTATTCATGTTTATCTAGTCTACTATAACCCGTTTAGTAACCTTCTCGCTGCTTATTACGGCTCTGGCTACATATACACCTTGATATGAAATCTTACATACTTCCGAAACCGTATTAGGACCAAATTTCGTTATATACAATTGACGTCCGGTCATATCATATAATCTGAACTCACCATTTTCATCACTCATGTTTTGTACGTAAAAGATTCCATTGCTATTGAATACCTTTAATTTAGAAGTAGCGTCAGTTGTATTTTGATCTAAATTTCGGGTAATAATTTTAAACCGGTTTTGATATACACCTGTAGAGTCGACCGTAAAAGTGTATTGTGAACCACTGGTTGTTATATCCACAATTTTATTTTCAACCGAATCTTGCAAATAAATGCCAGCATAACGATTTTGTGTGTTCTCATGGGTAAAGGTAAAAGTATATTGAGCATCTACACCTCGTTGAAAGCCCAGTACTGTATTATTCATGTTATCAACTGCATCTATCTGATAGAATCCATCCGATCCGACGGCATACACTTGAGGTGACAGGGCATTACCAAACATTTTAGTTCCATCCCAGCCTTTGTCATATTTCTCTGTAAATGTAGAATCGGTGAATATCCACATTCTATCGTTAAACTGAGATCCTGCTACATCAATCATTGTATAAACCATACTCGAAGCTGATGAATTATCATCTGCAACTCCTTTTACCCGTTGCAAATCATTATTCTTTACCACATCACTATAATTGAAAGTTACAGTAGATCCTCCAATCTGACCACCCTGAACCATTTGAACTAACACAGCCTGCATGGATGGAATCTGAGTCGGGATACCAATACCTGAAACCCCGGTAACTACCTGATATTGTCCGGCGCTTGTTCCATTGGTAGCTCCTTGTCCATTATTACCCCAGTCAGCATAGGAACCCGTGCTATATAAATAAACAGATCCATCAGTATCAGAGCCTAACCGGGAAATAAACTTCTTTATATCTATAGCAGCTGTATATGGATTTGCAAAGATATGTTGACCTGGAAAAAGAGCTGTACTTGTTCTTGCTAAAGTTGGAGAAGTGAAATTTCTATTCACTAATTGACCTTGAAAAACAATGAGCTTTCCTGCTGGTGCTACTACTTGTTGAGTAATTTCATAGCCATAAAATGTGTTTAATAAGTCAGTGTTCGTTAACTGTTTCCAATGAGTTAAACTTGACGACTGAGTTTCATCCCAGCTACGAACGTAAGAGCCATAAAATGTAGGGTCAGCAGTAATAGATTCTACGGGAATGCCAAAGTACTGCCATGTATAGTGATAAGTAGTTGCACCATAAGTAGTTCCTGCTGCAGACCAATTTGCTTTTGAGTACATTTCCACCGTTCCATAAACATTTGTTGCAGTTGGAAATATCAACGAACCGTTCTGCTGCGTGCCGTCTGGATAAGCCTGAATATAAATGCTACCCGGACTTGAAGATCCGTTTGTTGTAATAGAACCATTTACTGTTAAACACTTTGCAGGCGGAATAATTAATGCTTTGGTTGATTTATTCGTTAAACTACCAATTGTTCTGTCTGCATCTAAAATTAGATTACTCTTTGCATCACCGGAAGTTGACGATGTAGAAAATACTATATTATCTCCGGTTCCAGGTACATAACCCGAGGTCCAGTTGGAAGCAGTACCCCAGTCAGTGCTATTCGTTCCCATCCAATAATTTACGGTAGAATTTACCGTCATCGTTATTGTATTGGAAGGAATCGCATTATTATTTACCGGACAAGTTGAAGTTGACTTAATCTTACATGTTATTGCTTCACCTCCTGATGGGATAAAGCTATAAGTTGAAGAAGTAGCTCCCGATATTGCCGTTGAACCATTATACCATTGATAGGTTGGCGGGTGACCCGCATTCAAAGCAGTTGCAGTAAACGTAACATTTGTTCCGGCATTAACCGTACTACCGGGAGATGCAGCGATAGTTACACTTGCTGCCGCATTTGTAGTATTAACCGTTACATTGACTGAAGCAGAATTAGCAGATACTCGCTGAAAAACAATATTATCTATAGCAAAATCATTACCCCCGGCACTATTCTCTGCATCTTGTAATGTCAACGCCACACTAGTACTCGAACCAGAGTTCCAGGTATAAGTATATTGCTGCCAATTATTTGTAGTTGAAGGAGCAGTATAAACAGAAACTGCAGGAGAGCCGTTGGCATAAAGTTTCAATTTTGAAGGAGTACCCGCTACGGCACTTTGTTCCCAATAAGAAAATTGATAACTGGTATTAGAGGTAATATTATTAATAGTTTGCCCCCATACAATATCTGACGCTACAGTTGACCCATTTACAACCATTTGATAGTTTCCACTTTCAGGCGGATTCGTGCTATAACCACTATGAACATCATGTGGAAGGTTACAAATGGCATAGTTACCTTCACCGGCAGTACTACCATGTGTACCGTTCATACTTTCGAGCGCATGGGCTGAAGTTGGCATATATTGATACTGAGTTAAATCATTCCCCGCCGGAGTTCCTGTTTCAAAATCTCCATTTGCCACTAAATTTGTAGCAGTGGGGTCAACATAAGTAGCAGTAATAGTATATGTTCCTGCATTAGCAGTAGTAAGAGGCGAGGAAATAGTTGGGTTTGCTACTTGAGAATAAAAATTATTTGGACCTTCCCAATAATAACTTAAAGCTGATACATCAATGGTGCTTGTCAGATTAATATTTTCATTAGGACAATATGAACCACTGGTACCGGCTGTAATTAAAGGTAGTACAGAGCCAATGCATGATACCGTTTTACTGGTAAAGCCAGTAGATGACAACGTTATATTTTCCGGTCCGTAAGTTGCTACAGATAATCCCGCTTTTAGTCGAACATAAACCGTAGCACTAACAGCATTGCCAACAGGGGTTAAAGAGATGGAGTTAGTAGGTGAAGAGGTGGATGAATAAAACATACCACCTGAAAGTACCGAAACCTCAAAGTCAGCCGGAGGAGTCACAATTATGGGTGCCGTAAGCGAAGTGCCACCAACGGTAAATGATTGCTCAGCCGATGGTCCATTACCAACCATATAACTAAAACCGGACAATGCAGTTACTGAGCGGGTAATAGATGCCCCAGCATTTATAGTAATATTAACTCCATTGTCTGTTCCGGTTACAGCCGGAGTATTGCTTATAACCCTAATTCTATAACCTGTACCGGCGGGAGTACTGACAGGAATAATGCCATTTATTGTTCCCGAGCCTGTAGCTGTAAGTGTGCCTATAGTTACCGGAGATGTAAAACTACCACTGGCATCGGAAAGCTGCGCCGTAAAGACATTACCTGCTGTAAACGCTCCATTAGTAGTAAATGGTACTGCTACAGCATCTCCTGTATTGAACGGAGAACCCGTAATAGTTCCTGTAGTTATTAACGCAAGAACAACATTAATGGTATTCGTTGCCGTTTTCGTACAGGATGTACCATCAGCATAAGTATAAGTGTAAGAGTATGTAATTGTATAAGTACCAACACCCGCTACCGAAGCGTTAAAATTCGTTCCTGTTACTCCAGTGCCACTATAGGTGCCACCAGTAGGCAATCCGCCATTTAACGTATAAGTTGTATTTATAACTGATTGACTAGCAAGTGTTCCTCCAAAAGTAGGTGGTGAAGTAATAGCTGTTACCGATTGAGTACAAGTACTGGTTTGATTTGAGGCATCTTTGGCAGTCCAGGTAATCGTATTTGCTCCTAATGGTAGTGGATATGAGGCATTGTTGGTAACTGTTACAGGTGTAACTCCATTCGTAACAGTCGGTGCTCCTAATCCGCTACCATAATCGGCACTGGCCGTACAACTGGATGCCCCATAAAGAGATGTAACCTGAGCGGCTGTCAAAGCTATGTTATATATTCTGAATTCATCAATCTTTCCGTTAAAGTAAGGATCAGACCATTGCGATTTTCCTATCCAATTGTTGGCTGTATTTCCTAAATTGGATGGATGTAATGTCATGCTGGTATTTGTGGCAGCTACTGCCCCATCTATATATAATGTTCCGGTATTTCCAGATAATGTTACCACAAAATGATGCCAGGCATTTGTTGAAATAGCAGATGTTGCTTGCAGAGCTTGTTCAGAACCATTACTAGTAGTAATAATTGCGAAGCGGGGCGTATATGGATACGTTGCATTTGATGGTGTTAAAAACATATAATTTGATGTACTGCTCCCAAAATCAAATATCCGTTGCCATGAGTTGCCACCAGTCCAATAAACCCAAGTGGAAATACTAAAATCGCCCGTTAGGTTACTAACAATACCTTTAGGAAGTTGAATATAATTACTCGTAGAACCGGCTGCTCCTCCAGCTAGAGTAACAGAATTGACTGATTTGCCGGTAGTATTCCATGTTGTACCATTTACAAGGTTAGCATTTTGGTTCCCAATAACATCGTAAGCTATAGTGCCACTCGTTTCGTTAAACGGGTACGCCATTATAAGACCAGTTAGTGGATTTGCAAAAGCAGTGACACTCGGTGGACATGTTATTGTAGGAGGAGTAGAAACATTTATAATCCCTGTAGTGGCAGAAAAAAAAGTTGTATTTATATTTGTAGCCGATGAGCCGGAACCACCCCAGGATCCATCTTGTGTTTGTTGTACACCTCCGAGAATAAGGTTGCCGGTCAAAGTGTGGCTTAAACCAGTTCCTAAATTGGCTTTAATATAGGTATTTATAGTAAAGTCACCATTAATAGTGGTTGATGCTGCAAAAGCTTTAGTTCCGCTACCTGATAATATGAGATTAGAATACGTTGTTGCTATTATTGTTTGATTTCCAGCACCGCTATAATTTACAGTATTTCCGGAGGCAGTTGCAGTAAAATTTGTAATAGCAGAGAGGGTAAGATCAATGATATTTAGCGTACTTGAGGATGTTGCATTATTAAAACTAGCAATTTGACCTGAATTAGTAAGGTTGACAATTCCACCCGCATTATTCGTAATGCCTGCAATATAACCCGTTCCATTAAGGTTAACTGTACCGGTATTTGAAAAGGATGTATTGATATTAGCACTTGAAGTATAAGTAAGAGTTCCCTGATTTGTAAAAGTTGATGTAGGAGCTGTGTAAGCAGTTCCACTAATATTTAAAATTCCAGTACTTGTATTTGTCAAGGTTGTGGGAGTAAGGTTATTACTACTTGCATTTAAAGTCCCTTGATTTGTCAAGGTTGAAATAGTTATGCCAGCAGTACTATTAACTATAGAAGCATTGATTAAAGTGCCTGTGCCTGAAAAGTTAGAACTTAAAGTTAGAGTACCATTGTTTGTAAGGTTAATTCCAGTAACAGTAACAGCGGCAACCGACATATTTAGAGTGCCGGTAAGTGACTGTGTATTTGTATCAAAAGTTTGTGTTCCAGTACCCACAGTAAAGGTTCCACTATTGGTAATACCACCCTGGAAGTCTACTGGAGAATTACTTGAATTATTCCAAGTAGCTCCACTATTTATAGTGACCAGTCCTGTAAAAATTCTTGTCGTGTTATATCCTGTTATATTTAATCTGCCACTAGTACCACCACCAATAGTCGTAGTCCCAGAAACACTCAATGCAGATCCTCCAATAGTTAATGTTGAAGAATTTGCGATATTAATCGTGGCGCAAGCTGCATCAGCTGTAATAGTAACCGTATTACCATTTCCAATATTTGCAACATCACCCGCTTGGGGATAAGCTGAAGCAGCAGTACCACCATAAGCTACTGTAGACCATGTTGAATTTACGTTCCAACTGGCATTTGCTCTTGAATAATAAGTTGTAGCACTCGCACTCCCCACTCCTACCATAAAAAGTATTAAAGCCAGTGCCGAACTATGGAGAAAATTAGCAGACTTAGTAGAATTGACAATATTCTTTTGCACAAAAGTCCGCTTAACCCCAGGCATGATTAAGGAGAGTTTTTTGAATATAAGGGTCACGTAATGAGTATAACGTTTCATCATAAGTCAACTAAATTTATAACAAGTTCTCAACAGCAAGCAAATATCAACACGGCAAATATAATAATAATTATTAGAATTCAACATTTATTTGTATAAATTATCGTATCAAACAGCATTTAATACGATAAAAGTATGTTCATTTGTGTTAAATATCACGGTTTTGTCAATTTCTTTGAGACGAACATAGAGACGCTAGCGTCTCTATGTTATTTATAAATTACTTTGCAAGCACTTCTTGCGAAGGTCAGGGCGAAGATTAAACCACCACTTTCATCACCGGTTCTGTAAAGTCGGTAGTACCAGTGGAAGTTATAGCCGCCACGCGGAAATAACAAATTTCACCAATAGTAAGACCTGAGACTTCAAAATCAGCCCGGGTAGAATGTCCCAACGTAGTCCATTCGGTTTTATTTCTGGAAACTTGCCAGATATAAGCTCCTGCTTTATCAATAGCCTTTGCTTTCAACACTACAGCTCCGGAGTTTTTTCCATTCACCACAGCCAACGGAGGTTTTTGAAATGTTTCCGGCTCTTTGCTGATATGAAAGCCACTACTTAAAATCAAAGTTTCATCGCCATCAGCTATTCTTTCGACATAAATGGCTAATTTTTTCAAGTACTTATCCACGTCTAACTCAGCATCACGCATTGCCGAAATGGCAGTACGAGCGCCATCTTTAGCCGCCAAAGAAGCAGCTTCCAGTTTATCAGCTTTAGCAGTCCCGTCTGCTAATGAAACATCGGGATTATCAAATGTCGCATGATTCGTTAATCGTGCAACTACATTACGCAAAAAAACAATTTTTTCAGCAACAGAAAATCGACTATAGTCCAACAGAACATTAATTTTTCTCATTTTTTAAAATGTATTAGAATCAATGTAGTTTAGTCTCTCTTTTTCTTTGTTTTACTTTTGCCACTAAAAAACATTGTGACAAGAAAGATCACAAAGCTCAACTTCAATCAAAAAACTATCATCCACAAAAGCAAACTTATTGCTATTTAATTGTGAATTTATACTCATCCGAGCTAAACGACATTGGAATTAGAATTTTTATTTTTAATTAGAAAAAACAGAAATAAACCAACACGAAGTTTAGCGGAAGCAGCAAATCGTTATTTTATAATCAGTTCCTCAGTTTACGCTAAAAATGAGGTAATTGTAGCTGTTCCGCATAAAACCCTGTTTGTAACAGGCGAAACAGGCGATGCCCGGGTAGGCATCCGGGAAATTAGGATCCAAACACCTATTGTTGAGCTTAGCATAGATGCTGTATGATCTAAAAAAGGAGCTATGCAAGTTTGAACAGCAGCTATACCTGATTGAACAGGTGCTATGCGATGACGAACAGGAGCTATATGAGCCAGCATAGGTGCTGTTCGAGCATGAACAAGTGCTATGTGAGCTCGCATAGGAGCTATGTGAGATTGAACAGGAGCTATGCGAGATTGCATAGGTGCTACTGCGGGTAGAGTTGCTGATGAAGTAGTTACTGTGGCAGGACTAACAGTGTAAATGGCTTCGGAAACAGAGTTAGTAACAGCAGAATGAGTTATTCCATTTACATTAACTGCTCCAACCAGCAGAATAGAGAGAACGGTAAAAAGAATTTTTGATTTCTTTGTAACTTTGAGTGGAGTCAGAGATGACGTTACACCATCTTGAGCAAGAATTAAATCAGTAGATGCAACAGATGCCTTAACCAAACTATTGATTGAGGATTTGACTTCTATGATGTATTTAATGCTAGTGGTGTAAAATTTCATCATAAATCTTCCACGTTATTGATTATATGAAAAGTAAGCCTGAAAAAAGTCTGCAAATATACATAAAAATTATGATAACAAAATAGTTAGCTAAAAAGAATCGTAATTTTTACTACATACAGACCTAATCTCCTATCAAAAAAAACAAAATCATGATAAAAAAACAAAAAACTCTATGATTTTGGTATATTCAACATCAATAATTCTTTTTCAACCACAAATTACACAAATCCCTCTCCAAAACACTCGCTTGTGAATCAGCAAACAGATACAGACTTATTGAAAACAATCCGGTTAGTATATTCTTATCCGTATTTTGATTAAAACGACACGAAAAATTCGCAAAAGTCTGCTAGAAATCGAAGGATATATTACACAGGTGCTATTCAATCAGTTTGTTCGTGATTGCATAATGTGTTAACTCCACATTGCTTTTAATCTTCAATTTTTCAAAAATACGAACCCGATAAGTAAAAACCGTACTTATGCTGAGCTGTAAATCAGCTGCTATGTCTTTTACTTTTTTACCTGTAACAAGTAAAAACATAATTTCCTGCTCGCGACTCGATAATGATTCGTGAGGTAATTGCTCTCCTTTGTCAGGCATAAAATCGAATGCCAATTGCTCGGCAAGTGTTGTACTCAGATATCTACCTTTCAAATATACCTTTCTTATAGCTACAACTAATTCTTCGAGAGCTGTATCTTTACACACATAACCTGATGCTCCGGCCTTGAGGGTACGAAGTGCAAATTTATCTTCGGGATGAATGCTTAACACTAATATATGCATGTGTGGCTTCAGCTTTTTCAAGTCGGCTATCAAATCTAAACCACTACGTCCGGGCATATTCATGTCCAACAGCATTATATCACAGTCAATGTCTTTAATATTCTGTAAGACTTCATCTCCATTCTGGGCTTCACCAACTACAACCAGATCTGCCTCTTCTTTCAATATTTTTTTTAGTCCTTCACGAATAATTTCATGGTCGTCTACAATAAATACTTTAATCATAACTTTATATTTAAGTGTTTTAGAATTTTCATTTAATATTTATTATTTTCCGGAATAAGGCAACTCTATTTTTAGTTTCGTTCCCTTCCCCTGTTGGCTTGAAATTGTCAGTTCTCCATCGAGTAAAAACATACGTTCTTTCATACCTATCAGCCCGAAAGAATCAGGCTTATGATTGTCGTCCATTCCTATTCCATTGTCGCTTATTTCGAGGATTAACTTATCTTCATCGTTAAAAAGAAGTATCTTTACCGAAGTTGCTTTGGCGTGCTTGACTACATTAGTTAATGATTCCTGAACAATTCGAAATAAAGCCACCGATTGCTGCATATTCAGTTCAATATTTGGAATTGAACTATCGAAATAGCAATTAATTTTGTGTCTTTCCTGAAACTTATTAACCTGCAATTTCACTGCTTCCGTAAAACCAACCAGATATAAAACCTCCGGTCTTAAATCCGTCATGATTTTTTTTGTAGTTTTAATCGTGTTATCAACCAGTGTGAAAAGATTGTCAAAAATAGTCAAAATATTTTCTGCATC
>Ga0302288_1000435_pt1 | contig 34214 bp, 16 predicted proteins | sample III_Fen_N1_1_FD_194549 | JGI IMG/M metagenome (GOLD analysis project Ga0302288, IMG submission 194549) | Peat permafrost microbial communities from Stordalen Mire near Abisko, Sweden - III_Fen_N1_1 | ecosystem: Environmental > Terrestrial > Soil > Wetlands > Permafrost | place: Sweden: Abisko...
CAGAGCTTGTGCTGGAAATGCTCAAGTGAATGTAACTGTTTTTTAAAGGACTTTTAGATGGAACATATTTAATATATCCCCAGTTATGCAGGTCTTTCAGCGTTTTATAATAGGTATGAGTTGAGCCTATTCGACTTAAAATCAGTAACTCTTTTCGAGTAATTTCAATTGGATTTGAGAACCTATTTTTATTCCAAAGTTGAAATAATCCTAGATACATACTCACATGAAAAGCGGTTAATCTATTATCAGCAACTACCAACTCGTAGAATAAACTCATTAATATTATATAATTCACAATCTGTAGTTTATATAATAATTTCGGTTATTTTATTGCTGTTTTATTGCTTGCAAGTATTTGGTTAATATCTTGACTATCGTAATATAAAGTACAACCAATTTTTGTATAAGGTAATGTCCCATTAAGGCGTAACGTTTGGAGTGTTGACGGTGATATTTTCAGCATTCTTAATACCTCGGTTGTCTTAAGCCATTTCTTACTTGTGTGAGGTTTTAAATGTTCATCTAGCATAACTTTTAATTTCTCAAAAAGTTCAACTTTGAATCTGTTTAAATCTTCGTTTGTAATTATTTCCATTGCCATAATTTTATTGGTTTAAATTAATATGCAACAATAGTACGGCAGTCAAATTTTAAAAATGGGGCTATCACTATGGGATACCCCCAATTTTCTTTTAAAACACTTACATATCCTGAGAAGATTTCTTCTGCTTGTTAAAATTTTCTAAAGCGATTGTTAGTCTATTCAAATATGGGGTAATAGATTTCTTTCTATTGTATATTTTCTGAATTTTTCGATCGATATTAATGATATTCTTACCGAAAAAAAACGAGACTTTTTGAGTAAAATGATTTAATGCAACAGGTTCACCTGTCATCAATCTCACATTGTTTTGGTGATATATTGCTGCTGAAATTTCTATTATATCATTTTCTGATATATCTAATAAATATTCAGCTTGAGTATTGGAATCTTTATTTGAAGAATATATTTTTTTACTATGTACAACTTTAAATTTTTCTTGTTTCAATATTTCGGAAACAAAAAACAAGAGATGGTCAATTTTATGCGATCGAACATCGTTAAACGAAAGTTGTTTTTTTTATCGGCATCAATATCCGTTACAATTTCTGGGAAAAGTATTGTGCTAAATGGAGTATGAAATAACCAATGTACTTCTTTGAAATCTAATTTTACTAAGTTCAGATACTCTAATCGTTGAACATTTGTTTTTCCTCTAGCTAAATTCTGAAAGAGTTCGAGTTTAAATTCATTGACGAGCAACTCCATCCCTTCAAAATACGATTCTACTGTAATTCCCTTTACTACGTTTTTACTTCTTAACGCTTGCATCATCAAATGCTGCTTTTCTCTTACAAATTCTGACATTTTTAAAACATTTTTTTAGTTAATAAACCACTAAAAATAAAAAAATGAGTTACCAGAAAATTGAAAGATGAGATATAAAAGTGACAATAGAATATTTATATATATTTAAATATAAGTTAGTTTGTAAATTATTTAAGATTAATATGATAAATATACTATTCTTGATTTACAGTCAAAAACACGAATTAAATTTGTAATGAAACTGTAATAGAAATTTAAAAATACAATAGAATTTATTCTCTTTCCAACCTCATAAATCACGGTAAATTATCTAAAAAAGAATTAAGAAAGAGACTAAAAAGAATTAGAAAAAGATTGAATTTTTATAAATTGGCTCTAATAATTATTAAAAAACAGTTTAATAACAATTAAACTATATTGTTTTTAAATATAATTCTAATTCATCTCTATTTTCAAGTTTAAGTTTTTGACAAATTCTATGAATATTTACTCTGATTGCATTTATTGTAATCCCAGTTATTATATTTATTTCTGAATTTGAAAGTGGTAAAGATAAATACATGCAAATTGTAAGCTCTATTTTAGTAAGTTTCAATGCATTTAAATTTAAATTTTCAAGTTTTTTATAGAATATTGAAGTAGAGTTAATTGAATAATTCAAATCTCCTGAAAAAATTATTGAATTTAAAATTTTCAACCCAGCAGAATTTAAATAGGGATGAATAGAATGTAGTTCAGTCATCAAAAACTTCATTCTATTATGAAGATAACGAGTTGAATGATCTGATAAATTTTGAGAAATATACATTTTATTTTCCAGTGAAAATAATTTCACATTACTACTAACACTAATTAATGTTTTAGAACTAACTCCCTTTAATATATTTCTTTGATTCCTAATTTCTTTCCCTTCAGAAATCGTATCTATAATTTGATCATGCTTTATTTTATCAACAAATTGTTCTCTGCAATTAATTTGTGAAAATGCTGCTTTATCGGTGGCTTTGCTTTCAAATATCATAAGATCATTAACATCTACTACATCTCCATCAAAGGTAAAAATACCCGTAGGAATTCTAAGTTTGTGTATAAAATTGAAATTATCGTCAGACATTTTTCTGTTATTATTTAAGAGGGATGAAGTAATAAATTTACAAAAATCAAAACTTCTATATTCTGTAAATTACTTTTTTTTTGACATATTATTATTGATTGAAATTAAATAGAATAATTAGATACTGTAATATTTTTGTAATGCTATTATCTCGAAAAAATGTAAGTTCATAATTTTTAAACCTCGATTATGTAATTGTTTTGTAATGGATACAAAACATTAACGTAGTAAAGAAACTAAATTTGATTTTTAATATGTAACCGTTAAATGATTTATGATTTTGAAAACAGAAAAAAAAGATAAAATATTATGGTTCATTTTATCTTCCATTTTTCTTCTTTACATATCAATTTTCATTATTATTTTCTACTTTTTATTTAATCATCTATTTGTTATTACATTATTTAAAAATGCTTTACTCGAGATTAATCTTCGAATTACTTTAATTTTTCTTAACCTATTTGGACATACTGGGCATTATTATACTGAAATGGGAAAAACATATCTAAAGTGTCAAGAAACCATTCCAATTAATACATCAATTTTAGGAATTAACTATTTTATAATTTCCGTCTTAACATTTTTCTATGTTATTGAAAATGATGATTTTTGTTTTAATTTAATATCCTTTACATCACTTTTTATACCAATTTTATCAGCATTTTTACTGTTTTTAAGATCTATAAAAACTCCATTCATTTCTTCTGATTCACATTTCAACTTTATGTTCGAAAATATCATCACTTTATTTATTTTTTTTATGTTGCAAATGAATATTTCAGTGACATCGAATAAATATATAAAGTGCACAAAGAGAAGAACTTATTTAGTAACTCCATTCTTATGTCTTACATTTCTTTTCAATATTTTTCGATACTTTTAAATAAGGACGTACCTTTGATATAAAACAAACTAATACGAAATACTAAAGTAATTTGTAATGCTTTTGTAATGCCTTACAATTAAAAACATTTTTAGTTTTGTACATTAGTTTCTATTTTAAATTTATTTCGAAAGTATATGTCTTCATCTGATTATAGTTTTATCCATAAATTACCTTATCCAACAGGAGTTTTTACATTTGATGGAAAGCCAATTATTTGTAATGATGCGATGCTTATTAGTACTGGTGCATATACTATGGAAGCCTTTTTAAAATTAGATTGTCCGCAGCGTTTAATGGATGAAGGTAAATACAAATTAAAACTCGAAAGCATTATTGAAACTGATGATCCTAGAAAAATTCGTAATATTTTAAAGAAAAACGAAAATACAGAAGAGGTTACTACCAGTTGTTGTAAAATACAAGTTTTATCAAGAGAAGATGAAACATTCATAGTTCAAAATACAGGAAGTGATGAATCGAACTCTATACTTTTAGACCGATTTAGTGCCATATTAAAAGATATTAAATCTTTAAATCCTTACTTAAATAAAAAAGGTAGAGAATTACTTTCTTCTATTATAGATAACACAAATACAATTGAGCAATATGCAATTGACTCTCCTTTAATTATTGAAAAGGCTTATGATTTAAATCTTAAAGAATATAAACTTTCAAAAACAGAAACATATATCTGTGTTTTAATCTTTTTTAAATTTTCAAATTTTGAAATTTCATATTTATCTGGATTTACACCTAATTCAATTAGAGTGAATATACATAGAATTTGCAAAAAGTTATCTGTGGCTAGTAGAGAAGACCTAGAAATTAAATTTGAAAATCATTCAACTATCAAAAAAGTAAACTAACAAGCAATTTAATCCTATCGTTCCAGTTGCATTATTTTGATATTTAATTACTTTTACCATATTCCATCAATTGTATTTTACAAAACACTTTTTTTTTAAAAAACTTTAAATGTCAAATTAGTGATATTGATATAAATCAAAAATTACTGTAATGCCTTTGTAATGCTTTAAAAATTCAAGACCCTTATTGTAGCTAACTTTGTAATTATCAAAAGGTATACAACGTTAGTTTTAACAAAATTAGAGTTTATGAAAAGACAATTACAAGTTCTGCTTACAGTTTTAATACTGATAACTTTACAATCGTTTTATGCTGTCGGACAGCAGCCAACAATTACATCTTTTAGTCCAATATTAGGCGATGTAGGCTCCACCGTTACAATAACAGGAACAAATTTCAATAATACTCCTGCAAATAATGTTGTATTCTTTGGGTCTACGATGGCAACTCCTACATCTGCAACAACAACTTCACTTTCAGTAGTAGTTCCTTCTGGGGCAAGTTTTGATAATATATCGGTAACAGATATTTCAACTGGATTAACTGCATACTCTTCCAGTAAATTTTCGCCAACCTTTCCAAATGGAGAACAAATAATCAATAGTTCATTTTTTACTCCTCCAAATAGTTTTAGTACAGGAACTGAACCTTTTTACATTTCTGTAAAAGATTTAGATGCAGATGGAAAGTCTGATATAATTGTAGTAAATTATTTATCGAATACGTTGTCTATATATCACAACACTAGTGTAAAAGGTACAATTTCATTTGCAGTAAAAGTTGATATTAGCAACCTTTCATGGTCAAAAGGATTGGTTGTTAATGATTTAGATGGAGATGGCAAACCTGATATTACTACAATTGATAATTTAGGTAATGTTAGAATACTTTTAAATACAAGTTCAAGTGGAACAATTTCTTTTGCAGCAGCATATAATAATATAACTGCAAGTGACGGAGGTAGTGATATTAAAATAAGTGATATTGATGGTGATGGTAAACCTGAAATATGTGTGCTTTCTAGTATATCTGTTAATATTTACAAAAATAAAAGTACAATTGGTTCTTTAAGTTTTAATACTGCTCAGTCGTTTGCTATAAACGGAAGTAAACTTGAAATTGGAGATCTTGATGGTGATAATAAACCAGATTTAGTAGTAACTAGTGGATCTACTTATGGTCTTTATGTTTTAAGAAATACAAGTTCCTCTGGAACAATTTCATTTAATTCAGCAATTGGTTATATATCTGGCTCACGTGTAAACCTAGCTTTAGGTGATATTGATGGAGATAGTAAGCTTGATGTTGTAATTGATAATAATTCAGGAGTTAGAATATTAAGAAATACGAGTACCGTTGGAACAATAATGTTTGATATTTTTACATTGTATAATTTCCCAACAGCAAATGCCCCTGCCGATATTAAAATAACTGACATTGATGGTGATGGTTTACTTGATATTGCAATTTCTACGAACACATCAGAAACATATGCATCACTTTTAAAAAACAAAAGTACAATTGGAACAATTGACTTTGCAAACAAAGTCGATATTGATTTAGGGCCATATGGAGGTTCATATGCTATGTTTTGTAACGATTTAGATGGTGATGGAAAACCTGACATAGGTATTACGGGGCTTTTGGGGAATAATATTTATATTTCTCATAATGTAATTTTACCTCCAACACCAACAATTACCTCGTTTTCTCCAACAAGTGCAAAAGCTGGTGATACGGTTACTATTACTGGTACTTATTTAAAGAGTACTTCTATTTTGAGTTTTGGAGGAACTCCTGCAACTTCATTTACGGTTCTTTCAGCTACTACTATTCAAGCTGTAGTAGGTTTTGGAACTTCTGGAGATGTTAGTTTATCGACTTTAGGTGGAGATGCTTCAAAATCGGGATTCACTTATATTCCTGTACCAACAATAACATCATTTACACCAACCGAAGGGCAACATGGATCTACTATAACTATATATGGTACTAATTTTACAAGCACAACATCAGTTAGTTTTGGAGGTGTCAATGCTGCTTCATTTACTGTAATATCATCTACTGAGATTACTGCATTTGTTGGAACTGGAGCTTCTGGTGATATAGCAGTTACAACACCATATGGAACTGCTACCAAATCTGGATTTATTTACAAATTAAGTCAAAACATAACATTTGCTTCACTTTCGAATGTAACATATGGCTCTGCTGATTTTGATGCAGGAGCAACGGCATCATCTTCATTACCTGTTTCATATTCAAGTTCTAATACTTCAGTAGCAACAATTGTTGCTGGACAAATTCATATAATTGGTGCTGGATCAACAACTATTTCTGCTGATCAAAGTGGAGATGCTACATATGCAGCTGCACCAACAGCAAGTCAATCATTACAAGTTGTAGGTTACCCAGTTACTGTAACAGTATCTACAAATCAGACGAAAACGTATGGAGACTCTGATCCAACCTTAAATTATTCAAATTCAGCTTTATTAAATAGCGATATAATAACGGGAACTCTCAGTAGAGTTATAGGTGAAAATGTAGGTAAATATAAAATAACTCAGGGATCATTGACCGCTGGGAATAATTATGTAATTACAATTGTATCAGATAGTCTTGAAATTAAGCCAAAGGCTATAACTGTTACTGCAGATGCAGGACAATCAATTGTTTATGGAGATATATTTAATTTATCTTATACAGTAACTCCAAGTTTAATTATAGGAGATTCTTTTACTGGAAGAATGACGATAAGTAATCAAAAAATAGGAAAGAATGTAATTCTGTTAAATGATTTGTCAGCTGGTTCAAATTACAATCTGACGTATGTTTCAGACAGCCTAACATTAACACCTTACCCTTTAACAATTACTGTAGATGCAAGTCAATCAAAACAATATTCTGATTCTGATCCAACATTCACAATTACGTTGAGTCATCCTTTATTTAATGAAGATTATTTTACAGGTTCAATGATTAGAGATGTTGGTGAAGATGTAGGATATTACACCATTTATCAAGGAACCTTGGATGCTGGTAATTTTTATACAATTACATTTATAAATGACAATTTTGAAATAAAACCCAAAGATATCACTGTAACAGCAGATGCAAATCAAACTAAAATATTTGGAGATTCTGATCCAATAATTACATATACACCAAATCAAGCTTTAGCAAATGGTAATTCATTTTCAGGTAGTTTATCTCGTAATCTAGGTGAAAATGTTGGCAATTATTTGATAAATCAAGGTGATTTAGATGCTGGAAGTAACTATAATATAAATTTTGTTGCTGATACTTTTAGAATTACAAAAGCAATACAAGATATATATTTTGCTACTTTAGATGCTGTTAATTATGGAAAGAATCCTTTCAATTTATCAGCTTCTGGTGGAGATTCGTTTAATCCAGTAGTATTTACAAGTTCAGACCCGACCGTTGCTACTTGTTCTGGTGCAAATGGTAAAACAATAACAATTTTGAAAGCTGGTAGTACAACGATTACAGCTACACAAGCAGGAAATAGCAATTATTTAAATGCGAATCCTGTCTCTCAAACGTTAATAGTTAATCCAAAACCGATAACAGTAACAGCAAATGCAAGTCAAACTAAAGTTTATGGTACAACAGACCCGTCATATACTTATTCTGTTAGTCCTTCACTTGTTGGCACTGATACATTTACAGGTTCATTAACAAGAGTAGCTGGAGAAAACGAGGGAAATTATACTATTAATCAAGGTACATTAAGTGCTGGGGCAAATTATGCAATAACATATGTTGGAGATAACTTTACAATTTCTCCAAAACCTATTACTGTAACAGTAAATTCAGGTCAATCAAAAGTTTATGGTGCAACCGATCCAACTTTATCATACACATTTAGTCCTGCTTTAATTGGTATTGATGCATTTACTGGATCTTTAACTAGACTTGCTGGGGAAAATATTGGGAATTATTCAATAACCCAAGGCACATTAAGTTTAGGTGCAAATTATGCTATTACATTCGTTGGTGACAATCTTACAATTTCGGCAAAACCAATAACAGTAACCGTTAATGTAGGTCAAACAAAAATATATGGAGCTACAGATCCAACATTTACGTATTCTGTTAGTCCTGCATTAATCGGAAGTGATATATTTACTGGCTCTTTAACTAGAGTAGTTGGTGAAAATATTGGAAATTATACAATCAATCAAGGAACGCTTGATGCTGGTTCTAACTACACATTAACATATGTTAGCAAAAATTTTGCAATTTCCGCAAAACCAATAACAGTAACAGCAGATGCTGGTCAAACAAAAGTTTATGGAGCATCTGACCCAACATTTACTTATTCAGTTAGTCCTGCATTAATTGGAAGTGATGTATTTACTGGTTCCTTAACAAGAGTTGTAGGTGAAAATGCTGGAAATTATGCTATCAATCAAGGCTCTTTAAGTGCAGGTTCTAACTATGCTATAACTTATGTGAATAATAATTTTGCAATTTCTGCTAAACCGATAACAGTTACTCCAAATAATCAAACTAAAATTTATGGTGAATCCGACCCATTGTTTACTTATTCTGTAAGTCCAGCTTTACTTAATAGCGATGTATTATCAGGTTCTTTAAGTAGAGTAGCAGGTATAAATGTTGGAAAATATGCTATTATAATTGGCAGTTTAGCTAATTCTAATTATGCAATCACATTAGCTAATGATAGTTTATCAATAACATCATTGGCTATAACTGTAACAGCCAATTCAAATCAAAGTAAAATGATTGGCAATTCTGATCCAATTTATACTTATTCTGTAAATCCTGCTTTGGTATATGGAGACATACTAAGTGGTTCATTAACAAGAGTAACAGGTGAAAGTATCGGAACTTATGCAATTCAACAAGGTACTTTAGTTGGAGGTAACAATTATACAGTAACATTTGTTGGAAGCAATTTCTCAATAACTCCAGTTAAGCCAGAATATTGGGGGATGACCTATTATGGTGGAAACGGTAATGGTGAAATATTTAAAACAGATACAATTGGACAAAATATAAAAGTAGTTAAAGGATTTCCTGAAAACCCAGGAGGAAATCCTAGTTATACTAAATTAACAGAATATACAACTGGTAAGTTATATGGTGTTAATTCAATTGGAGGAGCAAAAAACTATGGTGTACTTTTTATGTACGATCCTTCAAATGGAACATATACTAATTTGATAGATTTTGATAATACAAATACTGGCAAATATCCCAATGGTAGACTCGTATTAGCTTTAAATGGCAAACTATATGGAAGTACTACAAAAGGAGGTAGTAGTGGATATGGACTTATATTTGAATATGACCCAACAACAAACATCTGTATTAAAAAAATAGATTTAAATTCTACTACTGGTTATAATAATTACGGTGGACTATCTATCGCTTCAAATGGAAAAATATATGGATTGACATATGGTGGTGGTACAAGTAGTAATGGAACATTATTTGAATACGATCCAATTACAAATACATTAACTAAGAAAATAGATTTTAATGGTACTACGCAAGGTGGATATCCTAATGGAACTGTATTTCAAGCTTCAAATGGGAAATTATATGGTTTAACTCAACAAGGTGGTGCAAATTCTGTTGGAGTTATATTTGAATATGACATAAACACAAGCACATTTACTAAAAAATATGATTTTGCAGCTGTAACTACATCTGGAATGTATCCTTTTGGTGGTTTCATTCAAGCAAATAATGGAAAATTATATGCTCAAACATACATGGGTGGAGTAAATAATCTTGGAGCAATTATCGAGTATGACATTACAGGAAATACAGTTACTAAAAAATTCGATTTTGATGGAAGCAACTCAGGGAAAAATCCAGAAGGTGATTTCATAGAAGCAACAAATGATAAACTATTGGGATTAACTTATTCAGGTGGTTCAAAAGGAAATGGAGTATTATTCGAATTTGATATCAATAGTAGCACATTTTCTAAAAAGGTCGATTTTGATGCAGCAAATTTGGGTAAAAATTTAAATGGAACACTAATTAAAACAACATTAGGTAAAGTTATTGGAGTAGCTAACAGTGGTGGTATGTCAGGCTATGGTACAATATTCGATTATAACTATGCTGGAAATACAATAACCAAAACAATTGATTTTAATAACACTTCAAACGGAGATTATCCTTATGGAAGTTTTGTAAAAGCTAGTGATGGATATTTATATGGAACGAATTCATATGATGGACAAAACTATGTTGGTACTCTATTTAAAATTGATCCATCAACAAATATATTAACAAAAATAGTAGATTTTGGAGGTGCAAATGGTGGTTATCCATATGAAGGATTAACAGTTGCTGCAAATGGCAAGTTATATGGTACAACTTCAAGTGATGGAGCAGATGGCAATGGTACAATTTATGAATATGACCCAAATCTCAATACGTTTACAGTAAGATATAATTTTACAACTGCTACTGGATACCTATCTGAAAGTATGATGACATTAGCTCCTAATGGCAAATTATATGGAACTACAAATAGTGGTGGAGCTAATGATCAAGGTGTAATTTTTGAATATGATCCTATTACTAATACGTATATTGATGAAGTTGATTTCGATGGAACGAATAATGGAGGATATCCTGTCGCAGGTTTAACATTATCTAATAATGGAAAAATGTATGGAGTAACTTCTTCTGGTGGTTTAAATGGGGATGGATGTATTTTTGAATACAATTTTGGGAAACAAAATGTTACAAAAGTTTTCGATTTCTCAAACAATACTTCTGGAAGTAGTCCAATGACTGGATTAACTTTAGCTTCAAATGGCAAAATGTATGGGATGACATATACAGGAGGTGCTAATAATTATTCAGGCACATTATATGAATTTGATCAATACAATTATACGTTTACTAAAAAAGTCGATTTTGGAGGAGCAATAAACGGCAGTCAACCTTATGGCGGTTTAATGAATGCTTCAAATGGCAAAATATATGGATTGACATCAAATTCAACCAATTCAGGTAAAGGTGTAGTTTTTGAGTATGACCCAAAAACAAATACATATACTGAAAGGTCAGAATTTAATGGGGCTAATGGGAATCAACCTTATTATACACACTTAAAAGAAATTAATGCACCAATTTCTGTTGTAACAGGAGTTGCTAGCAATGTTTTAGCTACAACGGCAACAATTACAGGTACAGTTACAAATATTGGTGATGGTACATATACTGAAAGAGGGATTTGTTATGGAACAACTCATAATCCAACATTTACTGATAATGTATCTATGAGTAATAATGGATTAGGCGAATTTGTTGATACACTAAAAGGGTTAACAACTGGAGTAACATATTATTGTCGTGCATTTGTTACAAATGATATTGGTCAAATTGCTTTTGGAAATGAAATAAGTTTTAATACAAAACAAGCTGCTACCATTATATTAACTGATTTAGATAAAGTCTATAACGGTTCAAGTCAAACTCCAACTGTTACAACGTCTCCATTAGGATTAAATGTTGTCCTAACATATAATGGAAATTCTTCGGCACCTTCTGATGCAGGAAATTATACCATTGTCGCAACAATAAATGATGTTACATACGGTGGTACTGCAACTTATACAATGAATATTGCACAAGTTCCTCTTACCGTTATTGGTTTAAAAGCAGACAACAAACAATATGATGGTACTTTAACTGCGAACATTTCGAGTACTGGACTTTCTGGAATTTTAAATTCAGATGATGTTTCATTAGGTTACGTTACTGCATCTTTTGATGATGGAAATGTAGGTACTAACAAAAATATTACAATAAGTAGTTATAATCTTCAAGGTACTACTGCTTCAAATTATTCGATAGTACTTCCGTCTAATTTATTAGCTAACATTACACCTTTAAATATTACAGTAACAGCTGACCCCAACCAAGCAATTGCTTATGGTGATTTATTAAATTTAACATATTCTGTTAACCCTAGTTTATTGGGTGGTGATTCATTTACAGGTAGTTTAATAATTAGCAACCAAAAAATTGGTAAAAATATTATTCTGTTAAATGATCTTTCGGCAGGTTCAAATTACAATATAACTTATGTTGCTGATAGTTTAACAATTTCACCACTTCCTATAACAATTACTGTAGATGCAGGTCAATCAAAAGAGTTTGGTGATTCTGACCCTATTTTTAGCTATTCATTAGATCATTCTTTAATTAATGGAGATAATTTTACTGGTACATTAAGCAGAGTTGCTGGTGAAGGAGTTAATTCTTATACAATTATTCAAGGTACATTATCTGCTAGCAATTTTTATACTATCACATTTATTTCAAACAATTTTGATATAACACCTAAAACAATTACCGTTACTCCATCACCTAATCAAACTAAGAAATTTGGTGAAGATGACCCTACATTCACTTATACTATTAATCCTGTCGTTCCTATTACAGGTAATTTATCACGTGATTTAGGTGAAGCTATTGGAGATTATTTCTTCAATCAGGGTGACCTTGATGCAGGAAGTAATTATTACATCAGCTTAATGTCTGATACTTTCAAAATTACTAAAGCAACACAAGAAATATATTTTGCTAACTTGGATGCAAAAAATTATGGTGCAAGTACATTCAATTTGTCGGCATCAGGTGGAGATTCTTTTAATCCTGTTGTATTTACAAGTTCTGACCCTTCAGTTGCAACATGTACTGGTGTAAATGGACAAACTATAACAATTCTTAAAGTTGGTACAACTACAATAACAGCAAATCAAACTGGGAATAGTAATTATTTAGATGCTTCACCTGTTTCACAAATATTAAAAATAAATCCAAAACCAATAACCGTTACTGCTGATGCAAGTCAATCTAAAGTTTATGGAGCTTCTGACCCAACATTTACTTATTCAGTTAGTTCTGCTTTAGTTGGTACAGATACTTTTACTGGTTCTCTAACTAGAGTAGCTGGTGAAAATACAAGTTCATATGCTATTAACCTAGGCACACTTGATGCAGGTACTAACTATTCAATTACTTATGTTAGTAAAAACTTCGATATTACTACAAAAGCAATTACAGTTACTGCCGATGCTAGTCAAACCAAAGTATATGGAGCTACTGACCCAACATTTACATATACTGTTAGTCCAGCTTTAGTTGGTACAGATGCAATTACTGGTTCATTAGCTAGAATTGCTGGTGAAAATATTGGTTCATATGCTATTAACCAAGGAACACTTGATGCAGGTACAAACTATTCAATTACTTATGTTAGTAAAAACTTCGATATTAGTACAAAAGCAATTACGGTTACTGCCGATGCTAGTCAAACAAAGGTTTATGGAGCTACTGACCCAACATTTAATTATACAATAAGTCCAGCTTTAGTTGGAACCGATGTATTTACTGGTTCTTTAACGAGAGTTGCTGGTGAAAATATTGGTACGTATGCAATAAACCAAGGTTCACTTGATGCTGGTGCTAACTATACAATTAATTATGTTGGTAAAAACTTTACTGTTACTGCTAAACCAATTACGGTAACTGCTGATGCAAGTCAAAATAAAGTTTATGGAGCTACTGACCCAACATATACATATTCTGTTAGTCCTGCTTTAATTGGTAGCGATGTATTTATCGGTTCTTTAGTTAGAATAGCTGGTGAAAATATTGGTTCATATGCGATAAACCAAGGAACGCTAGATGCTGGTGCAAATTATACAATTACCTACACTAGTAAAAACTTCGACATCTCTGCTAAACCTATTACAGTTACTACTGATGCGAGTCAATCCAAAGTGTATGGTACGACTGACCCAACTTTTACATATACTATAAGTCCTGCTTTAATTGGTAGCGATGTATTAACTGGTTCTTTAGCAAGAACAGCTGGCGAAAATACTGGTTCATATGCAATTAACCAAGGAACGTTAGATGCTGGTGCGAATTACACAATTACCTATGTTAGCAAAAACTTTATTGTTACAGCTAAACCAATTACGGTTACTGCTGATGCAAGTCAAACCAAAGTATATGGTACTACTGACCCAACATTTACATATAGTGTTAGTCCAGCTTTAGTAGGTAGCGATTTATTTACTGGTTCTTTAGCTAGAATAGCTGGTGAAAATGTTGGTTCATACGCTATAAATCAAGGTACTTTAGATGCTGGTTCAAACTATTCAGTAACTTATATCGGTAAAAACTTCGATTTATCTGCTAAAGCAATAACAGTTACAGTAGATGCAAGTCAAACAAAAGAATATGGTGATGCAGATCCAATATTTACGTATTCAGTAAGTCCTGCTTTAATAGGAACTGATGTATTTACTGGAACATTATCAAGAGTTGCTGGTGAAAATATAGGTTCATATACAATTAACCAAGGAACACTTGATGTTGGTTCAAATTATACTGTTTCTTTCGTAAACAAGACCTTCGAAATTTCACAAAAATCAATTACAATAACTGCTGATGCAGGTCAATATAAACAAAGTGGTGATAGTGATCCAATATTTACATATTCTATTAGTCCAAGTTTATCTAATGGAGATGTATTTACGGGAGCAATATCAAGAACTAGTGGTGAATCGGTAGGTTCATATTCATATTCAATTGGAACGCTTTCTGCTGGGACAAATTACAGTCTTACAATGGCATCAAATCCTATGTTTAATATATATGGCTCACCTTCAATTGTAAACTTCACTCCTAATACAGCAGGGAAAAATCAAATTGTAACAATTACTGGAACAAATTTGGGTGGAGTAAATGCAGTATCTTTTGGAGGTACATCTGCTAAATCTTTTACAATCTCTCCAACATCAGATACAATTTATGCAGTTGTTGATAATGGAACAAGTGGTTCAGTAAAATTAACGACTCCTTATACCTCTGTTTCAATGACTGGATTTACATACTTTGGAGTATCAATTGTTTCGTCACAATCAACTCCTATATGTCCAGGAACGGCAATTACATATTCAGCAAATACAGTAAATGCTGGTTCAAATCCAATTTATCAATGGAATGTAAACGGTGCAAATGTTGGAACAAGCTCAAATACTTACACTAATTCCAATTTATCAAATAACGATTCTATAAGCTGCAAATTGAGTATTCAAGGTAATCCAGATTATGATGTGGATGGTATTACTGGAAACCCTTATAACTCGAGTGCTTCATTTACAAGCACTTCAGCTAATACAGGAGTTGGGTATAGATTTACAACAGGAAACGGCTCAGTACCTTCAATTAACCAAATTGATATTGATCTAGTAGAATGGTTAGCAACTAACGCTAATCATAATTTTAATATTGCAATTACAGGAGTAACTGGAAATGTACCAAACAGCACTGTTTTGGCGACAGATGCGGTTAGTGCCATTATAGGTAACTATGGAAGTACAAAGGTGATTAGTTTTACTTCGAATTTGATACCAAATATTTCAAACTTGAATTTAAGTTCAAATACAAGTTATTGCATAGTTGTATATAATGGAGACAATAATATTGCTTTAGCCAGAACATCATTAACAACAAATTACATAGCTAAAAATAATTTCACATTTAATAACGCAGTTAGAACTGGTTCAACGACTACAAATGGTTTCAGAATGTCATTTGGAAAACCAACCATAATCAATTCAATTTCATCAAATAAATTAGCTGCTCAAATCAAGCCACAAGCTATTATAACTTCATTTACACCAATATCAGCAAGTTCTGGTCAATCAATTACAATTACAGGAACAAACCTAGATTGTGCAACGGGAGTGAAATTTGGTGGAACAAATGCAACAACATTCTCAATAGTTGATGCAAATACAATAACTGCAATTGTTGACACTGGTGCTACTGGAAATGTAGATGTTACAACACATGATATAACTGCAACAAAATCAGGATTTACATTTATCGCAAAACAACACCAAACTATAACTTTCAATGCTTTAATATCTAAAGTATATGGAGATGCTTCCTATACGGTTTCAGCAATTGGTGGTGCTTCAGGTAATGTTGTCACATTTACAAGTTCTAATCCTTCAATTGCAACTTGTTCAGGAACTAATGGTGCAACTATCTCGATTCTTAAAACTGGAACAGTTACAATTTCTGCTCATCAATTAGGAAATGGATTATACTATGCAGCTGATTCGGTTAGTCAAACATTAACCATAAATTCAAAACCAATAACCATTACTGCTGATGCAAGTCAATCAAAAGTATATGGAACAACTGATCCAACATTTACTTATTCGGTTAGTCCTGCTTTAGTTGGAACTGATGGATTTACTGGTTCTTTAACGAGAGTAGTTGGTGAAAATATTGGTTCATATGCTATCAACCAAGGAACACTTGATGCTGGTACAAACTATACAATAACATATGTAAGCAAGAACTTTGACATCACAACTAAACCAATTACGGTTACTGCTGATGCAAGTCAAACTAAAGTTTATGGTGCGACTGATCCAACATTTACTTATACAGTTAGTCCTGCTTTAGTTGGTAGCGATGTATTTACTGGTAATTTAACTAGAATAGCTGGCGAAAATATCGGTTCATATGCAATTAATCAAGGAACACTAGATGCTAGTGCGAACTATTCAATCACTTATGTTGGCAAAAACTTTACAGTTACAGCAAAAGCAATTACGGTTACTGCTGATGCTAGTCAAGCTAAAGTTTATGGAACTACAGATCCAACATTTACATATTCTACTAGTCCTGCTTTAGTTGGTAGCGATGTATTTACTGGTTCATTAGCTAGAATAGCTGGCGAAAATATCGGTTCATATGCAATTAATCAAGGAACACTAGATGCTGGTGCGAACTATTCAATCACTTATGTTGGCAAAAACTTTACAGTTACAGCAAAAGCAATTACGGTTACTGCTGATGCTAGTCAAGCTAAAGTTTATGGTGTTACTGATCCAACATATACTTATTCGGTTAGTCCAGCTTTAGTTGGAACAGATGTATTTACTGGTACTTTAACCAGAGTGGCTGGTGAAAATATTGGTTCATATGCTATAAACCAAGGAACACTTGATGCTGGTACAAACTATTCTATTACTTACGTTAGCAAAAACTTCGATATTACTGCAAAAGCTATCACTGTTACTGCTGATGCTAGTCAAACAAAAGTTTATGGTACTACTGACCCAACATTGACTTACTCGGTTAGTCCTGCTTTAATCGGTACTGATGCATTTACTGGTTCTTTAACAAGAGTAGCTGGTGAAAATATTGGTTTATATGCTATAAATAAAGGTACACTTGATGCTGGTACAAACTATACAATAACATATGTAAGCAAGAACTTTGACATCACAGCTAAACCAATTACGGTAACTGCTAATACAAGTCAATCAAAAGTATACGGAACAACTGACCCTACATTTACTTATACTGTTAGTCCTGCCTTAGTCGGAACTGATGCATTTACTGGCTCTTTAACTAGAATAGCTGGTGAAAATATTGGTTCATATGCTATTAATAAAGGTACACTTGATGCTGGTACTAACTATTCAATTACTTATGTAAGTAAAAACTTCGATATCACAGCAAAAACAATTACTGTTACTGCTGATGCCAGTCAAACTAAAGTTTATGGTACAACTGATCCATCATTAACATATACAGTTAGTCCTGCTTTAGTTGGTAGCGATGTATTTACTGGTAATTTAACTAGAATAGCTGGTGAAAATATTGGTTCATATGCAATCAACAAAGGTACACTTGATGCTGGTGCTAATTATACTATAACTTATGTTAGCAAAAACTTTACTGTAACAGCTAAACCAATTACGGTTACTGCTGATGCTAGTCAAACTAAAGTTTACGGTGTTACTGATCCAACATTTACTTATTCGGTTAGTCCAGCTTTAGTTGGAACAGATGTATTTACTGGTACTTTAACCAGAGTGGCTGGTGAAAATATTGGTTCATATGCTATAAACCAAGGAACACTTGATGCTGGTACAAACTATACAATAACATATGTAAGCAAGAACTTTGACATCACAGCTAAACCAATTACGGTAACAGCTAATACAAGTCAATCAAAAGTATACGGAACTACAGACCCAACATTGACTTATTCGGTTAGTCCTGCATTAATTGGTACTGATGTATTTACTGGTTCTTTATCAAGAATAGCAGGTGAAAATATTGGTTCATATGCTATTAATAAAGGTACACTTGATGCTGGCACTAACTATTCAATTACTTATGTAAGTAAAAACTTCGATATCACAGCAAAAGCAATTACTGTTACTGCTGATGCCAGTCAAACTAAAGTTTATGGTACAACTGATCCAACATTTACATATACAGTTAGTCCTGCTTTAGTTGGTGCAGATGCATTTACTGGTTCTTTAGTTAGAATTGCTGGTGAAAATATCGGTTCATACTCTATAAACAAAGGTACACTTGATGCTGGAGCTAATTATACAATTACCTATGTTAGCAAAAACTTTACTGTAACTGCTAAAACAATTACGGTTACTGCTGATGCAAGTCAATCAAAAGTTTACGGAACAACTGACCCAACATTTACTTATTCGGTTAGTCCTGCTTTAATCGGTACTGATGTATTTACTGGTAATTTAACTAGAATAGCAGGTGAGAATAATGGTTTATACGCTATCAACCAAGGTACACTTGATGCTGGTGCTAATTATACGATTTTTTATGTTGGCAAAAACTTTACAGTTACAGCAAAAGCAATTACGGTTACTGCTGATGCTAGTCAAACTAAAGTTTATGGAACTACAGATCCAACATTTACTTATTCTGCTAGTCCTGCTTTAGTTGGTAGCGATGTATTTACTGGTTCATTAGCTAGAATAGCTGGCGAAAATATCGGTTCATATGCAATTAATCAAGGAACACTAGATGCTGGTGCGAACTATTCAATCACTTATGTTGGCAAAAACTTTACAGTTACAGCAAAAGCAATTACGGTTACTGCAGATGCTAGTCAAACTAAAGTTTACGGTGTTACTGATCCAACATATACTTATACGGTTAGTCCTGCTTTAGTTGGAACTGATGTATTTACTGGTTCTTTAATGAGAGTCGTTGGTGAAAATATTGGTTCATATGCTATCAACCAAGGAACACTTGATGCTGGTACTAACTATACAATAACATATATAAGCAAGAACTTTGACATCACAGCTAAACCAATTACGGTTACTGCTGATGCAAGTCAATCAAAAGTATACGGAACTACAGACCCAACATTTACTTATACAGTTAGTCCTGCTTTAATCGGTACTGATGCAATTACTGGTTCTTTAACTAGAGTAGTTGGTGAAAATATTGGTTCATATGCTATAAATAAAGGTACACTTGATGCTGGTACAAACTATTCAATTACTTACGTTAGTAAAAACTTCGACATTACTGCAAAAGCAATTACTGTTACTGCCAACGCTAGTCAAACTAAAGTTTATGGAGCGACTGACCCAACATTTACATATACTGTTAGTCCTGCTTTAGTTGGTAGCGATGTATTTACTGGTACTTTAGCTAGAATAGCTGGTGAGAATATTGGTTCATATGCTATCAACCAAGCTTCATTAGATGCTGGTACTAATTATACAATTACGTACGTTAGCAAAAACTTCGACATTACTGTTAAACCAATTACTGTAGCTTCCGATGCTAGTCAAACTAAAGTATATGGTACAACTGACCCAATTCTGACTTATACTGTAAGCCCTGCCCTAGTTGGTAGTGATACATTTACTGGTTCTCTAATGAGAGTTGCTGGTGAAAATATTGGAAAATATAGTATTAATCAAGGTTCGTTAGATGCAGGTTCAAACTACACGATAACTTATGTTGCTGATAGCTTTGTAATATCGAAAAAAGCTATAACAATTACAATTGATGCTTTACAATCGAAAGTTTATGGAGCAACAGACCAAACATTTTCGTATACTGTTAATCCTGCACTAGTTGGAACAGATACATTCACTGGTTCATTAGTAAGAGTTCCTGGTGAAAATATTGGAAAATATAATATCAACCAAGGTACACTTGATGCTGGTTCTAATTATAATGTAACATTTGTGACTGACAGTTTTGCAATTACTTCAAAAGCAATTACGGTAACTGCTGATGCAAATCAAACTAAAGTATATGGAACTTCTGACCAAGTATTTACCTATACAGTAAGTCCTGCTCTTGTTGGAACTGATGTATTTACAGGTTCTTTAACTAGACTTGCTGGTGAGAATATTGGATCATATGCAATAAACCAAGGTACACTTGATGCAGGTTCTAATTACACTATTACTTATGTAAGCAAAAACTTTGACATTACTGCCAAACCAATAACAGTAACAGCTGATGCAAGTCAAACAAAAGTATATGGAACTTCTGACCAAGTATTAACATATAGTGTAAGTCCTGCATTAATTGGTAGTGATACATTCACAGGAACATTAAATCGTGCAACAGGTGAAAACATCGGTAAATACATTATTAACCAAGGAACACTTGTTGCTGGTTCTAATTACACAATTACTTACGTTGCTGATAGTTTTGCAATAACTACAAAAGCAATCACAGTAACTGTTGATGCAAGTCAAACTAAAGTTTATGGAACTACCGATCCAACATTTACTTATATCGTAAGTCCAGCACTTGTAGGTTCAGATGTATTCACTGGTAATTTAATAAGAATTGCTGGAGAGAACATTGGTAAATACATTATCAAACAAGGAACTCTCGATGCTGGTTCAAACTATTCGTTAACATATGTTACAGATAGTTTTGCTATCACGACAAAAGCTATAACAGTAACAGCAGATGCAGCTCAAACCAAAGTATATGGTGCTACTGAGCCTATATTTACTTACACAGTAAGTCCTGCTCTAATAGGTAGCGATACATTTACTGGTACATTAGCTCGTACTATAGGTGAAAACGTAGGTAAATATAAAATCAATCAAGGTTCACTTAGTGCAGGTTCAAACTACTCGTTGACTTATGTTGCAGATAGTTTTGCAATCACAAAAGCTGCATTAACTATAACATCAAAAGCTCAAACAAAAGTTTATGGAACAACCGATCCAACTCTTACTTATGTAATAAATGGATATGTTAATGGCGATGATGAAACAAGCCTTTTAACAGCTGTTTCAATAAACAGAACATCAGGTGAAAATGCAGGTAAATATGCTATAACTAGTAGTGGTGCAACATCAAATAACTATCAAATATCATTTATACCAGATAGTTTAACGATTACAAAAGCTACAATCTATATTACAGCAAATTCAGCTACACGTATTTATGGCGATGCTAATCCAACATTTACTGTAACTGCAAGTGGTTTTGTTGGTAATGAAACAGCAAGTGTAATTGATGTTCTTCCTACGGCTTCGACTACTGCATCTTTAACATCTTCAGTAAGCAAATATTTGATAACTCCAAATGGTGGTTCTGATAATAATTACTATTTCAATTACATTGCTGATACGTTATATATTATTCAACGTGATTTAACTGCTACAGCAATTGATACTTCAATGATTTATGGTAATACTAAACCAACATTCCAAATTGCATACTCTGGATTTGTAAATGGAGATAATGCAAGCGTTATTGATCAACAACCAATAGCTACATGCAACAAAACCAATGCTGGCTTATATACCATAAGTTTATCTGGTGGAATGGACAATAACTACTCGATCAGTTTAGTTGACGGTAAATTAAAAATCAATAAACGAGAGCTTGTTGTTACTGCTGTAGATACATTTAAATATGAATTTGAAGCTCACCCTGATTTCCGATTAATTTATAAAGGATTTATTAATGGCGATGATGAATCAGTTATGATTAAGAAATCGGTTGCTACTTGTAAAACAGGATTAGATGCAACTGCTGGCACATACCCAATTGAATTCTCTATTACAGGAACAGCTGCAAACTATTATGTTAAAACAGTAGATGGTACTTTAACCATTAAACCAAAAACTGTTGGAATTACGATTACAGAGGATGCAATTGTAAATGTATATCCAAATCCAACAACTGATATCGTAAATATTGATCTACCAACTACAGAAGATGTAACCATCTCGGTTGTAGATATGAATGGTAAAACAATATCGAGAGATGTTTACAATAAGAAAGCAATTATTGATGTAAGCAGTTTCGCTAAGGGAGTTTATATCTTCAATATCCAAGGTCAACATTCAATTTCAAGTCATAGAGTAATAGTTCAATAATTAAGTAAACTAGTTCATTTCCCCCGAAGGAATTCTTCGGGGGATTATGAAGCTGGGAATGCTATAAATAATAAAAACCGTAGTTATGAAAAAGAAGATTATTTCACTTATTTCCGTCATGTCAATTTTGACTTCGCTTTTTGCAGCCAGTCCGACATATATTGTGAGTTATTTAAAAAACGGGAAAGCTCCCGATGCTGTTAAAATTAATGATTCAGTAACTATTACTGTAGTATTTAATGAGGCAATAAGTTTAGCAACGACACCTAAAATTGCATTAGTAAATGCTTCTGGCGATGCATCAGGAATGTCACCACAAAACATGATTAGAGTTGATAATACAACATTCACATTATTTTGGTCAGTTGCCGATGGTGATGGTACATTACAACCAGTTGTTAGCATTGCAAAAAACATGACTAATGAATTAGTAACAAATGTTGGTTCAACTCAAACAATTCTTACTGTAGATAATATAACTCCTGCCCTATCAAATAGTACTGTTGGAATAAAGGAGCGTTACTATGGAAAACTAAAGGTAACAGACACATTAAAATTTAACTTTTCAGAAAAACTACAATTATTAACAGGTTCATTACAACAAGCTGTTTCTCTCCATTTGGGAGGCAAACAAGGAGTTGCAGTTCCTTTCACAGCGACTTTTTCAAATTCAAACAAAACAATTACTATTAAATCATCATCTAATTTGAATTGTTATGATGGTACTAACCTTTATTATATAGGCTTTTTAGATAGTTCTTTTGTTGATGTTGCAGGAAACGTACTTCCATTAACCGAAATCGTTTTTCATCCCGATAGTGTAGATGTTAAACCAGAAATTACAATAGTTTCGAGTGGTAGTGATAAATCAAAAACCTGTCCACACGATCAATTAACTTGTGTAAATCCAAATACCAATCTAGTTTATCAATGGAAATTAAATAATGATGATTTGTCTGGTGAAAGTCAAACGCAATTTGTTGTTCCGTTAGCTCAAAATGGTAATTATACCCTTCATGTAACAAATGCAACAACAACTTGTGAAAACGAATCGTCAGTAAAATACATTGAAGTTTATCCAACGCAAGTTCCAAATATTGTAGAGAAAGCAGAAAAAGATGTTGTTGATGTTTTAGTGGTCGATAATAGTTCTGATTTATATGTGGCTTACGAATGGACAAAAGCAGATGGTAGTGCAGTTGCAGACGGAATTAAAAACAACAGACAATTCCTTACTCTGCCAAGTTCGGCAGTAAATGGTTCGTACAAAGTTATCACAACCGATATTTATGGTTGTAAAATGGCTTCTGTAACTAAAGAACTATCTTTTAAAAGTTATGTTGAAGTATATCCAACTTCAAACAATGGGAACTTTCATGTTGCAATGTCAAATTCAGATTTAGGGAAAGCAATTATACGTGTTTTCTCAATAACAGGTGATCTCATATATCAATCTGAATTTTCTAAAGACCAAGCAAATAGTGATTGGGAAATTAACATTCCAAATACCAATACTGGAACTTATGTTCTCGAAACAACAATTGCTGATCACGTTGATGTAAAACAATTTAATATCCACAAATAAAGATTCTACCAATGGCACACAAATCATTATATACACTCAGCATACTTTGTTTATTCGGAATGTCGAATATATATGCTCAAACAACTCCTTCAGTTGAACCAGATAGCCTATCGAAGTGGAATCTATTTGTAAATACAGCTCCACTATTTTCAAAATTAAGGAATAGTGATTTTAAAAACGACATGAAACGACAATTAGGTTGGAAAGCTGGTGTTGATGTTGCTTATACATTTAAACAAACATCAAAATATCAATTGGCAGTTTCTTTAGGATTAGGTTATGAACTCTATAGAAATAAGATGTCTTTACAATACAATGATTCTCTTTGGACAACCGATAAAGACGAAAAGGTTTATTTGAAAGAAAAGGCAGAAAACCTAGTTGAAAAGCAATCACTACATTATCTCACGATTCCTCTACAATTACGGGCATCGTATTTGATTCAACCCAAATTAAGTGCTTATTTAAATCTTGGTATTGCTTATGGAATTTCACTAAATGCGAAATATAAAGATGAAGCAATACTAACACGTACAGGTTACTACCCTAGCACACATGCAACTTTGTATGATATAGATATTCCTCAATCACCTTATTTTTATCCTGTAAGTAAATCTGTCTCTAATACCGATAAAATTTCTGTTAGAAACAATCTTACTTGGTTAACATCAATTGGTGCAAGATACAAGGTGAACGAAAACTATGAAGTATTTGGTGGACTTACTTCAATACTTGGATTGGTAAACATTAATAAAAGTAATAATACAGAACCAATCGTATTATCAGACAACAATGGAAATCTTCAATCACAATTAAATCGTGGTGGCAAATATTATACAACTGCATGGGGAATTGAAGTTGGTGTTTCTTGCAAATTAAAATGTAAACATCAACCAGCTCCACCTGTTGTAACAAAAGTAGAAGAACCTGTTAAACCAGTTCCAACTCCAGTTGTAGTTGCAAAAGTTGATACTGTTAAACCAATAGAAAAACCTAAACCTATAGATACAGTGAAAATAGTTGAAGCTCCTAAAGTTGTTGAAGTTCCTAAACCTGTTGATACGATTAAAAAAGAAACTCCAAAACCTACTCAAGCAGTTGAGATAAAAAGTAACGAAACTATAAACATGGCTAAAATTGAAAAGGGTTCAAGCTTTAAATTCGGAAATGTTCAATTCCAAAGCGGTACAGATATCCTAACTCCTGCATCTTTTGAAGCTTTAAATATGCTCGTTAAAATATTAGCAGAAAACCCAAATCTAGTACTCGAAGTTAGCGGACATACTGATAATTCAGGTAAAGACGAAGGCAATAATATCATTTCAAAAAAAAGAGCAAATGCTGTAAAAAACTACTTGGTTGGCAAAGGAATTAAAGCAACCCAATTAATTGCAAAAGGCTATGGTAGCTCTCAACCAATTGCAGATAATGCGACTCCAGAAGGACGAGCAAAAAATAGAAGAGTTGAGTTTAAAGTTCTTGAAAAATAGGTTTCTTGTTTTGGTTTATAAAAAAGGAGTTCAATTAATATGAACTCCTTTTTTTATATTTAATAAATATCTACCTTTTCACCACAATTCATAATGAATAATTTGTTCTTTGCTCTTTCTTGGTCGTTGGTTAGGTTTTTCATTTGCATATCCAACAGTCAAAATACAAACAACAAATTTATCAGATGGTATATTCAATATTGGACGAATATCTTTCTGTTTATACCAAGAAACATAACAAGTTCCAAGTCCTATATGTGATGCTTGAATAACGATATTTTGTGCTGCAATTGTGGTATCTCGTATTATATCTTTTACTTCTATTTCTGGACTATCTTCTGAAATCTCAATTTTCTTATCTTTTATAATTCCTGATACATCGGCAACACAAATAATAAAAACTGGAGCAGTTAGCATCCACTTCTGATTATTGGCATTTTCTACAATTTCCTCCTTTTTTTTCGCATCTTTAACTATTACAAAATGCCAAGGTTGTGAATTACTCCCAGATGGAGCTAAACGAGCACTTTCAATTAATTCGATAATAATATTATCTTGAATATCGCTGTTTTCGTATTTTCTAATACTACGTCTATGTTCTATACTTTCTAATAACATTTCGTTCCTATAAAATATTCCTTATTGTTTAATTACTTTCAAACTTGATAAGGGTCCAGGAGCGGTTATGTATTTAATAAAAGTATCACTCACAGCAATCTTTCTTAAGATTTCAATTTCAAACGGAGTTGTGAATGGAAGTGATTCTCCTTTTTCAAAATACTTTGGCAAATCAGCATTTCCAATTGCAGCTCTTCCAAATGCAACACATGACACTCCATATTCTAAAGCTTTATTTGCATTTTCTAATGTTGTAATGCTTCCTGCACATATAACAGGTAATTCTTTATTTACATTTTGACACACATATTGTAATGCTATTTTATCAGGATATTTAACACTTGGAACATCAAAACTCATATTAGAAATATGAATGTAATCAATACCATCTTCTTTCAACCAATTTATGATTTTGATGTTTTCATCAATATCCAAACCAGTTTCTAACCAAGCATTCTCCATTGATATTCGAAATCCGATTATAAAATCTTTTGAAACTTTGTTTCTACATGCTTTTACAACTTCACGAGAAAATCGGGATCTATTTTCCAAACTGCCTCCATATTCATCGTTACGAAGGTTTGTCATTTTACTTATAAACTGAGTAAATAAATAACCATTTGCACCATGAAATTCAATTCCAGCAAATCCAGCTTTTTCAACTCTTTGGCAAGCATTTGCAAAGTCTTCAATTATCTCATTAATTTGTTCTATTGTCAATTCTTTTGGAGCAACAAAATTTGGTAATTGTGGCATTGAATAGCTACTTGCACTATATGCATAAGTTCCAGTAAGTTCAGGAATTGCTCTTGATCCTGCATGGCAAAGTTGAATTACAACCTTACTTTTGTACTTATTTAAGCGATTTGCTAACGCTGTTAAACTAGGTAACAAATCATCTGTACCAACACTAAGCTGATTGTGGAATGCTATTGATTTCTTTGAGATAGCAGCAGCACAGGTAATAACTAATCCATAATTATCAGATGCAAGTCTTTCTAACCATTTTATTTCATCTTCACTTAGAGTTCCATCGGGATTACTTTGCGAAGTTGTCATAGGTGCAACAGCTAATCTATTAATTAGAGTATGTTTTGATGTTAGTTTTAATGTAGAAAATAGTGTATTCATTTTTATATATTTTAAAGCAATAATTTATCTAAATATAGATGTCTATTGCAATATTAATCACAATACTTTACTTTTGCAAGTAGTTACTAAAATGTGAAGTAGTAACATAAAGTACAGTATTGTTTAAATAATAAGGTTTATGGAAACAAAAATGTCAAAAATAACTAATTGTCCTATTACAAGAACAATTGAATTAATTGGAGGTAAATGGACATTTTCAATTATCTATGTTTTGATGAAAGGGACAAAACGATTTAAAGAGTTGGAAAGAACTATTGATGGCATAAATACTCGAATGTTGGTAAAGGAATTGAAAATGCTCGAAGCTAACGAAATTATTATAAGAAAAGCTTATGCAACAGTACCACCAACAGTTGAATATTCGCTTACTTCTAAAGGTCAAGAATTACTACCTGTTTTAGATGCACTTAAAACATGGGGTAAAAAGAATATTAATTTTGATAATTAACATACAATGCTTTTAATCACCTATAAACATGAATATCAATTCAGTAAATCTATTTTTATGTATTACACATCAAAATTGACCCTTCTCCTGAATCACCGATATTATCATCATTCTTCTCATATTTTCGGAACTAGTTTGCAGTATTCATACAAATCTCTCCTTCATCAATAAATCTATCAAAATATTGAATATCGACTGCTTTAATCTAAGCGTAAATCTGTGATTCTTTTAGTATAGGTTTGTTTGCTTTCAATTTGCTCTTTGGGGAATACGATTATATTAAACTAAATTTATTCATTTACTTGTGGTATAAAGTGTTGGCTGGAATAAAAATCACCAAATATGAGCGACCTTGTATCGAATGCAGGAGGCTCCAAGTTTGAACAGCTACAGCATATTTATGTCTCAATAATTTTGCCGTTATGCCATTAAATTTTACTTTATCTTTCAGAGTTATCTTTTCCCCATTGTAATACTTCCTCTAGTAAATTATCAAACCCAATTGGCATAATTTCTCTTTTGATTTCAAAATCTATCGTTTTTGTGTGCCAGTGATAAAGAAAATTGTATATAGGGTTGAAATAAATTCCAAATAGTTTTTTTACAAACTCATCAATAAAAATTAATTGCTTAATTTCCGCATGAAGGATTGTTGCAAGTTTTATTGTATATAAGATATTCCTTTTATCATATTCTCCGTTAAGAGGGAACGTAGTAATTACAAATGGGTTTTCCCAAATATTGAAGTGAGTCTGAAACCATTTATCCAATTCCATTCCATTTGGAATATACGTTTTTGTGATTTCATTATCTTTGAGTTTACCAACATAAATTGGTTCTGGATTGTTAAACTGCTGAATTGTCGCATCAACAATAATATCTTCTGATTCAATGTAAAGCCAAAAATGTGTAACGTCATGTGAGGGAACTTTACCACTAATTAAATTGCTTTTTATTTGCTTTGTTGCCAAATATATTTGCAAATATATTGATGTCGAAAAGCAAAGTCCAGCAGGGTCTTGGTTGCGAAGACTTTCAGAAGTAAAGTCTTTGGTTAATTTAATTATATAGTCTACAATTGGGGTTTCTTGTTCGTTCAAAGTGACGTATTTGTTATTCTTTAATCCTAAATAATTTATCATTTTGTGAGAGTTTAACGATAAAGTTGTCTTCTTTATTAATCTCTTCTGGTAATTTATCTTTAAGAATAGAAGCTACAAATTGAATGTTGTTTCTGTTAACAAACTCTGCAATTTTTACAAGCTGCTTATCATCCATTAACTCCTTTTTGTCATTTAATAAAAAATGTAAGCAAGGAATGTATTCCTCATCTGCAAACAACGTATAAGCTAAATCAAAACAAGAAATTTCTCCTTGTTTTTTACCCGAACTCATGTTTGCATTAAATGAACTGAATTTATATAATTTTTGACCTTTTCTATTTGTAATAATATCAGGTTTGACAGCATATTGCTCACCATACAATTCGTTTGAAATCGATGCAAAATGCTTATTGAATTTATTTAGTTGCGTTTTTACAACTTGCTCAAAACTATCACTGAACAACTCTGTATCAATTTCACTTAATTGTTCGTTGAAGCTTTCTATATTGGATTCAACTTCATTTAATTGCTGAATAATATTTTCAAATTCACCTTTTTTCCTGTATTTTTCAGTCAATTCACTAATTATTATTTCAAGTTCTTCAAATGAATCACTTTTTGTAATTAAGATTGATAATCTTTTTTCGTCCTCAAGTAATCGTTGTAAATATTTATTGTTTTCTAAAATGGCTTTGTCTAGAGCTGGTAATTCCTTGCTGATAAATTTCACCTTTTCTTCAATCATCGTGTTGTGAAAGGTAACAAGGTCTGAAAATGATTTTTGAATATTTTTTACTTTATTCGTTGCCTGTTCGTATATAATTTCTAGTTGTCGTATATCAATGTTTGATTTACTAGATAGGAGTTCAACTTCAGCCTCTTTTATTAAGTCTTTACGGATATTGAGTTTACCGATACTAGAACTTAGCTTGTTAACTTCGTATTTTACTGAGTTCAGTTTGTCCAAATCTTTCTCAAAATTTTCATTCAAATTAAAACTACTTTTCTTTTTGTTCAGGGATTCAATATCGTTGTTAATTAGCGAAAGAGCGGTTTCATAAGCAGTTTTTGTTTGATTCTTTTCAAGTCGACTTTTATAAGTATCCTCTTGTTTAATTTTAATTAGAATCTCTTGTTTAATATTCCCTTTTGTGAATTCACAACCAAATAAAAAAAGATAAAGTGTTTCATATTCTGCATCAGTAGTAAATTTATCTAGCGTTTTTAAGGTATTGTTTATGTTTTCATCTTTATACCGAATGTTATGCGAAATAATTTGTCGAAATGATGGTTTATCTTCAAGATGATCTGGGAATAGAGTTTTTCCAAGCTCTATTTCAAAATTTTCTGCAAGTACCTGCTGCCCATTTATTCTTCTAATTCCCTCTTTTACAGAAGATAAAAAATTCCTTTCTATAATAATTTCATTAGCTTTATCATTATCTAAGTCACTTGTCAAGCATAAAGTAATTAAAACTTTATTTTCAACAAGAAAATCTTTTACAAGCTTATATTCACTGCGTTTGGTTTCAGGATCAACATAAATATTCTTTTTATCTGAACCAAGACAAAAATCAACTAATTTTAAAACAGTAGTTTTACCAACACTGTTACCTGTGATTTGATTTTCACTTTCGTCAACAATTAAGTTTAGTCCTTTGCGAAATTCAATTTCACGAATAACTGCAGTTCCGCTAGTTATTGTTAATGATTTTATGAACATAATTCTATTTCGTCTTTTGAATTAAATTTTGTCAGATCTAATAAATACAACCAATCTAAGCAGAGGATGAATACTGAAAAAGACATATCCTTTTTTGCTTTTACCTCTTGATACAAGTCTAGCATTTTGTAACTCTTATCTTTTTCCAAAGACTGAATTACAAATGCACCATTATAGTAAATGCTATTTTCGGGATGAATGTTATCAGGTAGTAGCATAATTATAATTATGGGGATTTTCAAATATTTTACATCTTATAAATGCATCAACGACAAGAATGTTAATGCAAAGTTCAAGTTCATCAAATGGTATTGATGTGTAATTGGAACTATTTAAGACCTTTTCTTGCACTTTAGAAATCACCTCGAAGAAAAGTTGGTCATCAGATAAAATGCCCTTTATTTTTAAATACTCTTGTCTAATTGTTGAAAGAACTGAACTACTTTTATTGCTTCCTTGCGAATCAAACACGGTGTAAATTTTATCCACTCTACCATAATGAACTGAATAATCATTAATAATGTATTGGGCAGAATCTAATTTGTTGTGTAATATTTTTCTTTCAATTTCAAAGCTATTTATTTCGGCTACTTGCTCTTTCTTATCCCAATCTTCTTTTGATAGAATATTTATAACCGTCGCTAAATTGGACTCCAATTTCATTGGGTCAATTTCCATTACCAATTCCATTTTTACGAAATTGTAAATCCGTACTTGGTCAGTTATATGAAAACCTCGAATTTTTGAAAGAATAGAGTTTTTGTCAATGATGTCTGTTGAGGGATTAAAACTAATTCCATGTGGATTTTTGAATGTACCTTTTCGTAATTCATCTGCATCTCTCGCAATTGATACAAATTTAAATGAATAGCCATTTTCCTTGTATGTTTTGATCGAATCCTTAGAAAGAGAAGATTCTATTTTTGTTTTACTTGCAGTAGATGAAACTTGTAAAACAAATTTATTTGTATGATCAATCAAGTCAATCGCCTCAACATTCTGTTTAAAGTTGTTTTCATTTGTAACAGACCAATCATTAACTTCATTTAACAAAAACTGGTAAAAATTCTCAGAGTGTCCGTGAAAGTCTAAAATATTTAATTTGCCTCTGGAATTTATCCGAAGTGCAAGAAGGTTTAACCGTTCTTCAATAACATTAAAGTAATTTGGTCTATTCATTTTTGTTTACAAACTTAATCATTTTATATCTTTATTTTGTTTTCGCACACTACTTTTTCACTATTGTTCATTTCTAGTTATTGTTTTTTACGCTTGCCAATGTGTTAGCAAAAGTTATTTGTTAATCGTTCTGTTTTTGTTCTCAATTCACTATAAAATTCATTCATATTAGTTAGCATATTTTCAAAATCAGTCGCTACATTTTTATTTTGAAATAGAATATCATTATAAATATTTGAAGCATTTTTCATTTGTATTATTAAGTTATGAGCATGAGGTATAGTCGTAGTAAAATTTATCAAACCAAATTGCATAACCTGTATAAAATTTTCATAGAAAAATTTCAAGTCAGAATTGTTTGTTGTCTCATCTCTTTTAGTATAAAAAGTTGTAATTGTATTATCTAGAAAAGACCAAAAGTCATTTCGATTTGTGCGTATTTCAACGTTAAGCAATAAACTTGATGCATCATTCATCGTATTTTCGATTAAATTTTGAAGTTTAATTTTTCTCCTATAATCAAATTCAATGGATTGTTTCAATCCATCTTTTATTTGATTTAGTATCGAATCAAAATAATTTAAAAGAGAATTAATTTTTCTAAATTCATCAATTATTTCTTGATTGTCACCAAATACATAAAGATATGAATGATAATAATCTTCTATATTTAGACGATGAACAACTCTTTCTAGATCATTCATAGGAATCGAATCCAACATAGGAAGTTCTATCGAATTTGTATTCGTTTTCTCAATAAAATTTTTCAAGTTAATAAGCTGAATATTTAAATCCCCATTGATTGCTTTAACTATAGATTGAAAATATTTTACTTTTTCCTTCTGAAAATTTTGTCTTTTTTCTTCTTCTTTGATTCTATCGTATTTAATATTTGTATATAAAGCCCAAATTGTCACACCTGAACCAATTCCTGCACCTATGATTGTTTGAATAAATTCCATAATCCAAGAAGAACTTGAATTAACAAATTGCCCAGATTGAAAAAATACAATATCAAGAATAGTTATCATGTAGTTTTTTATGTTTTTTGCTAACGAGTATATTTCAACAATCGTAGATACATACAATTTATCAGTAATTAGTGAATAAAAGTAATAAATATATTGACTTATCCAACCCTAATCTCCAATTTAATCACAACATTCTTTATAGCACCAGCAATACTAGGTGAATTCGCAGTATTATGAATGAACTTAATTCCATACATACTCTGTCCATACAATGGAATACTTAATCCAGCAGTTTCCGCAGCAATTTGTACAGGATTAACTGCGAAATTTCCATTACTGCCAACTTTATCGCTTGTACCACTTACAGGCATTGAAAAAGCCAAGACCTTAGAATTTCCTGATAAACTCATTTGTCTTATCTCAAAATTGACATTGAGCATCGTATTGGGAACATAGTTTCCAGCAGCTGCAGCACTTCCAATAAATGCAGTAATTCCAATCAATGTTCCATTATGAGGCATAAAAAAAGGAATACAATTGTTACTGTTTAATCCAGCATCGTTTCCGCTTCGGTAAGCATTATCCATGAACAAATAATCATCATAATTCTGCAATGTTTGTCCATTAAGAATAAAGAATTGGGGATACAACATCGGTTTTGAACTTGTCGAAGATGGAATTGTTGCAGCCAATGCAGCTATTTGTTGATTGACATATGTTATATTCCCTTGTACGGCAGTATCTGTATATGTTTTCGCTGCTGTTTGAACCGTTTGGTCATTCGTTTGTGTTTGCTGATAGGTCGTTTGTAGGGCTTGGTCAGATTGTGTTTTGAGACTATCAGCATAGATTTTCGCTTCTAGCTTTTTTGCATCGGTAATATCTGTAATAATTGACTTCTGTATTCCAACACCATTGGAAGAAACGGTTACTGGAATAATAGTATCTCCAGTTGTATTATCAGGTTTTACCGATACGATTTGACCATTGAGTTGTAACCCTTGGTCGAAAACAAAATCTTGTGGTTTGTGAAAGATTTCCCATGTAACTAAATCGGAATCTATAATGAGATTCCCTGAGTTTGGTTCATTACCTTTTTCGGTTTCGATAAACATATATTTCGCATACGTTCCTTCTTGTACAAACAAAACATCTGCTTGCTTTGATTCTGACGATGGACTACCATCAAAATCAGTTGCACGAGTTAGAATCCAAGGTGTAGATTCACTTCCCATATTTGTAACGGTGTAAATTCCAGCATCGATTCTTTGATAACCATAACAGGTAAGTCCAATTCTATCACCAATCGCAAACGAAAGTCCTTGAAATTGGAATATACCATTTCCTGAAGCTGTAATTGTCTTTCCTTCTCCTTTGCCATTACTATAAAAGGCATTAACATCAGTACCTTTTTGAAGCATTACTCTTACTGGCTTA
>Ga0302288_1000436_pt1 | contig 34119 bp, 20 predicted proteins | sample III_Fen_N1_1_FD_194549 | JGI IMG/M metagenome (GOLD analysis project Ga0302288, IMG submission 194549) | Peat permafrost microbial communities from Stordalen Mire near Abisko, Sweden - III_Fen_N1_1 | ecosystem: Environmental > Terrestrial > Soil > Wetlands > Permafrost | place: Sweden: Abisko...
ATGCTTTCGTAACCCCGGGCACTACAATGGGCACTGTTTTCGGATCTCGTGGGGCAAATGGAGCAATAGTGATTAATACTAAAAAAGGATTCGTACAAACCAATAAAATGAATTCTAATATTAAATATGTAAAGGCAGCTGGTTATCAACAGCCAGTACAATTCTATTCTCCTGCTTATGTAACAGAACAGGAAAAAAACAGTATCAAGCCGGACTACCGAACTACAATTTACTGGAATCCCAATGTGCAAGTTGGAACAGATGGGATTGCCAATTTGAATTTTTATGCAGCAGATATTCAAACAAAGTATAATATTATATTAGAAGGGGTCAGTAGTTTGGGACATCTTATCTATTCTGCCCAAAATGAAATAACTATTGGCACAGAACAATAATTAACAACAAGCTTTTTTGTTAAATGATTCACAGGCTATAAAAAGTTTTTTTTGTCATGTTAAGATGGATGAGTGAAATCATCAGCTATCGGAAGAACATATGAAAAAAGTTTGAGAACGGACCAGTTGGAAGATTAAAGATTTTGAAGTTTGATGTTTAAAGTTCAGTCTATATACCAGGCAATAAACAATAGGTTAAAATATTGTTTTCGAAGGAAGATAAAAAAATATGAAGATTGTTACGATATTTCCATTTACCTGATCATCATTGATACTGCAAGTGAAGCTGTACTTTTAAACGGTTAGCATGATGCAAAAACTCACCGGAGTGTTCCTTAATTGACTCTTCATATTCTTGAAAATACCGGCTGGTGGGTTAGTAAGCTTTGTATTGATGTCCGGCATTCATTCTAAAAAATATGAATTTTGCTACAATAGGGGTAAAGGTGTGATGGGTGCTTCTTTTGTATTCATATTAAAGTCTTTTTTATTAAAAAAATATTTTGTAAAATAAGGTATGCAAACAATAGACAGGACCAAAACAGTCAGACTCATTATTTAATAACTCAACATGGGTATGGTTTGCATTATTGATGTTGGCAATGGCGAAACCATTCACCCGCTCAATAAGCAGGAAGTTGGTCATCGGTTAGCATTGGTTGCTGATAAGCAGTTTTATTGGGCAAAAGCAATAATAAAGGGTAACGATGTTGTGGTTTACTCCGATAAAGTAAGTGAACCTGTAGCTGTTCGGTATGCCTGGGCAGATAATCCTGTTTGCAATTTGGTAAATTCCGAAGGATTACCAGCAGTTTCATTCAGAACGGATAAATGGAAAGGTATTACTCAGAAATAAATCTGATAATTTTAAATGTAAACAGTTGAATATGAAAATGATATATTAACAGTACAGATACATGTTGTTAAGATTATATTTACGTGTCAAAGATATTTGAAAATTGAATATCTTTGACACGTTTCATGATATATTTAAATCAATAAAATTGAAAAATAGACACATAAAATGAATACGATAAAGCTATTTTTGACTATCGCCCTGATAGGTTTAAATTCAATAAATGTTACAGGAGAAAGCTCCTATATTTTTTATCATTTATCAACAGAAGATGGACTTTCGAATAATTCGGTGAAGGCTATATTAAGGGATAGTTATGGTTTTTTGTGGGTAGGTACTGAGTTTGGCTTAAATAGATATGATGGTTATAGTTTTAAGACATATTTAGCTCAGCCTAAAATACATAGTACATTGACTGCAAACAACATATTAGGATTGCAGGAAGATGGACTTAAAAATATTTGGATTGATTGTGGAAATACTTATGTAGTCTATAATCGTGAAAAGGACAATTTTATTACTGATATAAATATAATCCTCGAAAAATCAGGTATTGAAACTAATGGCAATCGCAAGATATATATTGATAAGAACAAAAATTTATTTGTTATAACTCCTAACAAAATATTTTTCTACAACATAGCTGCTAAAAAGCTGAATATTTACAAGCCCCCAAAATTTAATTTTTCCAATATTGAAATCAGTGACGATTTAGATAATTTGTACATCGTCGATTCCAAAGATTTTTGCTGGCAAATGGAAAAAAAATCCGGTGAGTTAAAAAAAATGGCTTTGCCAACAGTAAGTGATTTTAATTATGAGAATAAGCGCACTAAAATCTTTGCTGATTCAGGTGGAGGTTTGTGGTTATATTGCGGTAAAGATGAATATTTATATTTTAGACAGACCAATTCTTCTCTGTGGCAGAAAATCTATTTGAACTCTTCAATAAAATCACAGAATAGCATTGTTTCAATTGTAGAAGGACGTAATGGTCAGGTTTGGATTGCTACAGATCATGAGGGATTGTTTCTTTATGACAAGTCGACAAACATAATGAAAAATATTACTTCGAATTCGCTAAGTCAAACTTCAATCGCATCAAATTATGTAGCAAGTATTTTAATTGATAATACTGGAACATTATGGGTCGGACATATCAAAAATGGAATTTCCTTTTTCAATGAAAGTTTTCAGAATTTCATGAATGTGCAAAACGATCAATGCAGAAATATCAGTCGGATTGTTGAACTTCGTAATGGAAATGTACTTTTAGGAACGGATGGTAATGGTTTGTATGTTTCAAATTATAAAACAAATGATGTAAATAAGTTGCAAATTCCTAATTCGGCCATAACAGCATTGCTTGAAGATAAAAATGGAAAAATATGGATAGGTACGTATCAGAAAGGTTTATATTGCTTCTATCATAATAAATTGAAGCATTTTACAACAACTAACAGTAACCTGTCTTCAGATAATATCTGGGGTATTGTTGAGGATAAATATGAAAATTTATGGATTGGAACTTTAGGTGGAAAAATACATAAATATAATATCAATGATAATACAAATTATTTTGAAACTCCATTTAAAGATACGAAATATATTACAGGTATGTTTTATGATGGAGATAAAACTATTTATGCTGCCACTGGTAGCGGACTTACAATAGTTGATATTGAAAAAAATACAAATAAGAATTTTTTAGGAAATAGAAAAGGAAATCAACAACTTAACCAACTACAAATTTGTAATGTATTTAAAGATAGCAGAAATCTTTTATGGATTGGCACGAATGAAGGACTTTCAATCTGGGATTTGAAAAAAGACTCTTTGTCTTATTTTGATATTTCAGATGGGTTGAGTGGTAATATCATTAGAGGAGTTGCGGAGGATAATTTACACAATATATGGATAACAACTAGTATTGGATTGTCTGTTATTATGTTGGATAATAACAATAGAATAAAAAATTGTAGAAATTTTTCGATTAGAGAAGGTGTTAAAAGTGACTATTTTAATAATAATGCGATTTGCAAATTAAAAAATGGTAATATATTGGCTGGAACAACTGACGGATATACTGTAATTAATCCCCTAAAAGTTACAGTAAGAAAAGAACCTTTGTCAAGGGTTAATTTGACTAAGTTGATTATTGCTAACACGGTAATAAATGTAGATTCAGTTTATAATGGTCACATTATTTTAAATAAATCCATCGAATTGATGTCTGCGCTTAATCTAAACTATAATGATAAATTAGTGACATTAGAATTTACAACACTAGATTTGATAAATGCCAATAAAGTAAAATACAGATACAAGATTGAAGGGTTTAATAATCAATGGGTAACATCCAAAAGGAATGAAATTGTAATAACATCCTTACCATCTGGCAAGTATAGATTGTTAGTAGAGGCCTGTAATAGTGATGGTATTTGGAATAATGATGCAAAAGTATTATTAATAAACGTAGCACCTCCATTTTATTTCTCTTATTTGGCTATTATGCTTTATATATTAATTACTTTGGGAATTGTTCTTTTTCTCATTTATAGAGGACAACGAAGACATCAGGTAAAACTTGAACTGCAAAGACACCAAATGGCTCATGAACAAGAACTCAAAATGAATGAAATGAAATTGAGGTTTTTTACAAATATTAGTCATGATTTACGGACTCCTTTAACGCTTATCATAACCCCTTTGCAAACATTATTGAAAGACATAACAGATGATAGTTTAAAGAAAAAGCTCGAAGTTATGTTTAAAAACGCTCAACAGCTTTTATCATTAATAAACTCATTACTTGATTTTCGGAAACTGGATGTGGGAGCTGAAGTACTGCATTTAAAACCCGGAAATATTGTTGATTTGGTTAGAGAGATTTATTCGTCATTTGCTGTTTATGCCACAGAGCGAAAAATTAATTTTTTATTGAACACTTGTAATGAAAATTTATGGTTGAACTACGACCATGATAAAATATATAAGTCAATTGTGAATTTATTGTCAAACGCATTTAAATACACACCAAATGGTGGAATTATAAAATTAGACCTTTACATACATGAAACCGATGTCTGTGTCAGTGTGTCTGATAACGGCGTAGGAATCAGTGATGAGGATAAAAAATTGGTCTTTAACCGGTTCTTCCAAACATCGCATAATTTAAGAAATACAGGTAGTGGAATTGGTTTACATATAGTTAGTGAATATATAAAACTTCATAATGGCTCGATTGATATTACTGATAATAAGCCAAATGGTTGTATTTTCACTTTGCGTTTCCCGCTAATTGAAACTACTGCTGTCAGCGTTAATCCTGTGACTGATTATGTAGAAGAGTATCAAGACACGCAGCATGAAGAAATATTCCCCCAAAAGCCTGTTCTGTTATTTGTAGATGACAATCAGGATTTATGTAATTTTATACGCGATAATTTGATGAATGACTATTCATTACTCATTGCAAACGATGGACAGGAAGCATTGGTGTTGCTGAAGAAAAATGATGTAAATATTGTAGTAAGCGACATAATGATGCCTGTAATGGATGGGATTGAACTTTGTAAACAAATCAAAACAAACATTGAATGGTCTCATATTCCTGTTATTTTGCTAACTGCAAAAACAGCCGATGAACATAAAATTGAAGGACTCGAAATTGGTGCCGATGATTATATTACCAAACCATTTAATCTGGAAATCTTGAAGTTGAGGATATTGAAATTCTTTGAATGGAGTTTAAAATCACACAAAACGTTTAAACAAAAGTTGGACGTGAATCCTAATGAAATAACAATTACATCACTCGACGAAAAATTGATTGAAAAAGCCATAAATATTGTAGAAAAAAACATAAGCGAGACTGAATTCAGCGTTGAGCTACTTGGTGAAGCTTTGGGCTTAAGTAGAGGTCACCTTTATAGAAAACTAATGGCAATAACAGGTAAGAGTCCTTCGGAATTTATTCGGCTGGTGAGATTGAAAAGGGGGAAACAACTTTTGGAAAAAAGTCAGTTGCAAATCACTGAAATAGCTTATCAGGTTGGTTTTACCTCGCGTAATCACTTCACAATGAAATTTAAGGAGGAATTTGGTATTTCGCCATCTGAATATGTTCGAACGCTGAAAACTGATGAAATAGAGTAATATATTTATGCACCAAACTGGTTGCAAAACAGTGCTAACGAATAAAAAAAGTTGCGGTAATTTACTGCAACTTTTTTTATTGACCATTGGCCAATTGTTTTGTACATGTTAAATAAAAATGTCTTTCTGTTGTACTGGTGCTCATTGGGATCATTGCTGCACATACCCAAGATTTAAAATCATCATCAACCGGATTTAGTACAATCAGAGATCAAGTTGATGCGATGAAGATTTTTCTGAATCCTGCATCAGATTATATGAACATAAGTCTAAATTCCAATGTGGCAGAACTTACAGAAATAACAATTTATGAACAAAGGGGGCGGAAGATGTATACTTCAAAATGTAATTATGATGAGGTGATATAATAGTCACTAATTTGTCCGCACTTTCAGGGGGAGTCTATTTAGTGACGTTGAAAACAGCTGTTATTGGGAATAAAAAGTCTCTTTTTGTTAAATGCGTGTTTCACAGAAAGTCTTACATTACAAAATGAGACAAATGAGAGGTCTATTGGGTACAAAACGACGTGATTTTATAATGAAACTTATAATACATTTGTTCCTGTTATCTTTTGTCTAAAAGAATATGAAAACTAAAAAACGACATTTAACGTTGCCATTGAGGAATGATGGATTTATATAGAATTGACAGCGCTCGCACCGAGAAAAATCAGAACACTTTCAAGGTAGATAAGTTGGAGTTAGCTTTAAAAACCTTCTAACAGTAAATAAATATTAACTATAAATTGAATTGAAAAATATAATAAACATGAAGCCTAAAAATCACGGGACATTTTTAGGTTTCCTATTCTTGATCACATTGTTTTCTTCTTCCTGTAAGAATAAGGAGATTGAAATGCCCGTAAAGGATAAAGAGATTGAAAAGACCGTACTCACTGTTTCTTCCTTGCAAGTTGATTTTGATGAGGACGGAAGTAGTTCTGATGTTTCCATCACCAGCAATGTTAATTGGATAGCGACAGCTGACATCGCACTTCCATGGTTTACGATAAGTCAGTCATCGGGAGGTGCGGGAAATGATACTCTTAAATTAACCGCGAACGCTAACAACACGGGGGCTACCCGCGAGGCGATAGTGACTATCACAGCTTCGAATACTGATGCCAGACGAATTAAAGTTACACAGCCAAATACAATAAATCTGGAAGCAAAATTCGCAAATGTTTCGCCGAAACTTCTCACCAATAATGCGAATCCTTTGTTAGATTTTATGTTTACGGCCGACCCGACAGCTGTAGAATACAATGGAAGAATTTATGTGTATGCCACGAATGATCATCAAGAGTATGAGAAAGTAGGAAAGGATGGGCAAAATTACTATGGGCATATCCGTACACTGGTTATGATGTCTTCCGATGATATGGCCAACTGGACTTATCATGGTGTCATAAATACAGCAGAGGTGGCGCCATGGACTGCGCTGTCCTGGGCGCCTTCCATTACATCCAGGCTGGAAGCAGATGGGAAGACGCACTTCTATTTGTATTTCTCCAATGGCGGTATTGCCACAGCCGTGCTTACTTCCACCTCTCCTGTTGGTCCTTGGAAAGACCCATTAAGAAAGAACATAATCGACCGCTCTGTCCCAGGTGTGGACGTCGAAAATCCATTCGATCCCGGAGTTGTGATTGACGACCAAGGTATAGGCTGGCTGGCTTTTGGAGCCGGAACGCCTAAAACAAAATATATGCCGGATAATGCCAGAATCGTCAAATTAGGAGCAGATATGATCAGTTTGGCCAGCAATGTTTCTAAGATACCCGCTCCTTATTTTAATGAGGCTAGCGAACTTAACTTTATCAATGGAGCCTGGGTTTATAGCTATTGTACGAGTTGGGATGAACGCACTGTATGGCCTTATAGCAATATTGCTAAACCAACCGCATGCAACATATCTTATATGACGAGTAAAACACCGCTAGATCCGGATAGTTGGAAGTATCGCGATAATTTCTTTAAGAATCCTGGCGCTGACGTGGGTTCTTTTACAAACAATCACACTCACTTGTTCAAGTTTAAAGAGAAATATTATATTGCTTACCATGCCTTGTATTTACAGGATTATTTTGACACTAAGGGTGGTTTTCGTAATGTGGGTGTCGAAGAAGTTCCGGTGGATGAAGGGAATGGGGTGAATATCCCCATGGTCAACGCAACTTTTAAAGGTACGTCACAACTTAACCCATTAAATCCATTCGTTCTTCAGCAAGCAGAAACTACTGCAGGCACTTCGGGGAAAGTCCAGTTCAAAGCTTATGGTAATGTGGGCAATATGGTTGCCATAGGGATAGCAGATAAACAATGTCTCATGGTCCGGGGAGCCGATTTTAGCAAACAAATTCCTTCCAGATTCGAAGCACGGGTGAAAGGAAAAGGTAAAATTAATGTTTATGTAACTAATCTTAAAGGCCCGGCTCTTGTTTCCCTTATATGTGATGTGAAGGAATGGACTACGCTCTCAAAGATAATAGACCTGAAAATAAATAAAGGAGTAGGGAATATCTATTTTGTATTTAGTGGAGATGGCTTTTTGTTTGATGAATGGAAATTCATTTATTAATTCCGGTTGCATTCAGCTTTGAAACAAATACAATAAAATATATATTACTTCAATTTCTAATCTCAATTTAATCTTTTATCCCATGGGAAAAAAAAATAGGCTTCTTTTCGTCTTCCTCCTTTTATTAGTTCAGACCGTTGCCTTGGCGCAAGCTAAAAATCCATTAATTTTTGCCGATGTACCAGATATGTCTATGATCAGGGTTGGTAATAATTATTATATGAGTAGTACAACGATGCACATGAACCCGGGTGTGCCCATTATGAAATCTACAGATCTTGTCAATTGGAAAATCATCAACTATGCCTATGATATTTTGGCCGATATGCCGGACCTAAATTTGACCGAAGGTAAAAACGCATACAGCAAGGGTTCGTGGGCCAGCAGTCTGCGCTTCAATAATGGGATGTATTATGTAACCACTTTTTCATATACCACAGGTCAAACTTATATTTTTAGTACACCAGATATAGACAAAGGAAATTGGCAAAGAGTTTCCTTTACACCAGCGTATCATGATAATTCTTTGTTTTTTGATGATGATGGCAAGGTATATTTAATTTATGGCGCGAATCAAATAAAAATTAGTGAATTAAATGTGGGTCTAACAGGAATTAATAAAAGCGTTCCGGAGAGAGTTCTCATCGAGAACGCCAGCGCACCAATAGGACCAAATCCGAGCCTTCCAGCTGAAGGATCTCAATTATTTAAAAGAAATGGAACATACTATCTATTTAATATTTGCGCGGGAGCGAACTGGGGAATGCGAACTGTAATTATACATAGGGCAACTAATATCAACGGCCCCTGGGAAGGAAAAATTGGCTTTCAGGATAGAGGAATTGCTCAAGGAGGATTGATAGACACTCCCGATGGGCGTTGGTTCTCTTATCTTTTCCAAGATGGTGGTTCTGTTGGCCGAATTCCCTATCTCGTACCTGTAACGTGGGAAAACGGTTGGCCCGTATTAGGAGTAAACGGCAAAGCCCCGGATACATTAGACCTGCCAGCCAGTACAGGTTTGATTCCAAATTTGGTTGCTTCTGATGAATTCGATCGGGAAGTAGGACAAGCAGCACTTCCTTTAGTATGGCAATGGAATCATAATCCGGATAACAATCTTTGGTCAGTACAAGAGAGAAAGGGATATCTCCGACTAAAAACAGCCAGAATTGATAGCACATTTGAACAAGTAAGAAATATACTTACGCAACGTACATTTGGCCCAAAATGCACTGGTTCAACTTTATTGGATGTTTCCGCAATGAAGGAAGGTGATTTCGCTGGATTAACTGCCTTTCAAAAAAAATTCGGACAGGTTGGAGTAAAGGTCATAAATGGTCAAAAATCGATAGTAATGGTAAGTGCCTATACAGGTATACCTGTAGAAGTACAAAAAATTTCTTTGACACAAGATAACGTTTATTTAAAGATTGATTGTGATTTTACCCCCAAAAAAGACGAAGCTAAATTCTGGTACAGCTTAGATGGAATATTGTGGAAACCTATTGGAAATGTATTGAAAATGAACTATGACATTCCACATTTTATGGGATATCGTTTTGGCTTGTTTAATTATGCAACAAAAAATACTGGCGGATATGTAGATTTTGATTTCTTTCATATTACGGATCCTAGTATTCTTTCGTCAATTGATTTAATACATTCGAACCAAGTATCCATTTCTCCAAATCCGGCGACTGATAAAATTTCTTTACTCAATTGCAATAATGGATTAATAAAAATTTATGATTTACAAGGTAAGCTTTCACTAAGTACTGAAATTAAATCAAGTATTGATATATCAATTTTAAATAGCGGGGTTTATCTTGCGCAAATTAATGATCTAAAGAGCATTACATATGCTAAATTGATTAAAAAATAAAATGTTACTAACCATAATCGAGTAAGCTGCCTCACGGTAGCTTACTCAATTATCACAAAAGTCACATAATTTTTAAATATAAACTTGTTGGATTGCATACGGGATGGAAGTATTCTTGCTTTTATCCATAAATTTTAAACAAAAACTCAGATAGAAAATTTATTACGGAGATTTTCATACGTATCACACACACATACATTTAGAACAACAATGAATATCAGAAAGATAGTATTACAGGTAACAGCTCTTTTTGCTGCAGTGAGCATACAGGCTCAAAACCCGATTATTCAAACCATTTATACAGCCGATCCGGCGCCGATGGTATACAAAGACACTGTTTACCTGTACACCGGGCATGATGAAGATAACCCAACCTTTTTTACGATGAAAAACTGGTACTGTTTCTCATCTACCGATATGGTGAACTGGACAAACCACGGGTCACCCCTATCGCTTAAAACGTTCAGCTGGGCGAAGCAAGATGCCTGGGCCGGGCAATGCATTCCCAGGAATGGGAAGTTTTACTGGTATGTACCTATGACCCATGAAACGATGGGAATGTCGATCGGGGTGGCTGTTTCTGATAGTCCTACCGGTCCGTTTAAAGATGCACTTGGAAAACCACTTGTTCACAGCGGTCGTGGAGATATTGATCCCACGGTATTTATTGATGACGATGGTCAGGCATATCTCTATTGGGGGAACCCTTATCTGATGTACGTAAAGTTGAACCAGGATATGATCTCTTACTCTGGCGAGATAGTTACTGTGCCGTTGAATAAAGAAGGGTTTAATGTACGATATAAAGATGTTGATATAAGACCTTCAGCATACGAAGAAGGGCCTTGGTTTTACAAACGCAAAAACCTGTACTATATGCATTATGCTGCAGGAGGTGTTCCGGAACATTTGGCTTACTCAACCAGCACAGGTCCTACCGGACCCTGGGTTTACGGCGATACCATTATGCGGATAATTGATAAGGGGGGCGCTTTTACCAATCATCCAGGTGTGATCGATTATAAAGGCAAATCGTATTTATTCTATCATAACGGTGCATTGCCGGGTGGCGGAGGTTTTACCCGTTCCGTTTGTCTGGACGAGTTCCAGTATAATAAAGATGGGAGCATTCCGCGGATAACTCCAACAGCCGAAGGTGTAAAACCTGTTGAACATTTAAATCCATTCATCCGTCAGGAAGCGGAAACTATGGCCTGGGAGCAGGGGATTGAAACCGAATACCGCACCAACGCCGGAGTTTATGTAACCGAAATCAGCAATGGTGATTTTATCAAAGTACGAAGTGTTGATTTTAAGAAAGGAGCAAGAATATTTCAGGCTAATGTTTCATCGGCATCAGGTGGTTTTATCGAAATACATGTAGATAGTCTCAACGGAGAACTATTGGGATCCTGTGAGGTGAAAAACACGGGAGGCTTACAAAGTTGGACCACTGTTTCAACTAAAGTAAATAAGTTAAAGGGTATTCATGATTTGTACTTTGTTTTTAAAGGCAATCAAGACAATATGTTCAATTTCAACTGGTGGAAGTTCGGTAAATAAGATTTTCCAATATCATTCATCCGATCAAGTCCAGGGGAAGAATTAACACCTTTGTTCCAGTAGCTTAAAGAATAATTAATCAATTGAAATTCGCCCTTAACAAGTATCCGTTTTTTGGGTAAAATAAAAAAAAGTATGTTTAGAAAAAAAGTGTTGTTGAGTACGGTCCTTGCTATCTCTTTTCTGCGAGGTACAGAATTCATAGAAGCTCAGACTAGTGCAGGTAAGCCGAAAGTGGTTAAGGAAAATCTGGGAGAAAAATTTGCAAATGTTTCGCCGAAACTCCTCACCAATAATGCGAATCCATTATTAGATTTTATGTTTACGGCCGACCCGACAGCAGTAGAATACAATGGAAGAATTTATGTGTATGCCACGAATGATAATCAACAGTTTGAGAAGGAAGGAAAGGATGGGAAAAATAGTTACGGGTATATCCGTTCACTGGTCATGATGTCTTCCGATGATATGGTCAACTGGACATATCATGGCATCATAAATACAGCAAAGCTGGCGCCATGGAGTCAGAATTCTTGGGCACCTTCCATTACATCCAGACTGGAAGCAGATGGGAAGACGCACTTCTATTTGTATTACTCTAATAGCGGTGTTGGATCAGCCGTACTTACTTCCACCTCTCCTGTTGGCCCGTGGAGTGACCCAATAGGAAAGAACATAGTCGACCGTTCTGTCCCAGGAGTGGATTGCGAAGCTCCATTCGATCCCGGAGTTGTGATTGACGACCAAGGTACAGGCTGGCTGGTTTTTGGAGGCGGAACGCCTAAAACGAAATATATGCCGGATAATTCCAGAATCGTCAAACTAGGAGCAGATATGATCAGTTTGGCCAGCAATGTTTCTAAGATACCCGCTCCTTATTTTTTTGAGGGAAGCGAACTTAACTTTATCAATGGAACCTGGGTTTATACCTATAATACGAATTGGGATGAACGCACTGAATGGCCTTATAGCAATATTGATAAGCCAACCGCATGCAGTATGTGTTATATGACAAGTAAAACACCCTTAATTCCGGATAGTTGGAAGTATCGCGATAATTACTTTAAGAATACTGGTGAAATTAACGTGGGTCCTTTGACAAACAATCACAGTCACTTGTTCAAGTTTAAAGAGAAATATTATCTTGCTTACCATGCCATGTATTTACAGGATTATTTTGACACTAAGGGTGGTTTTCGTAATGTGGGTATCGAAGAAATGCAGGTGGATGAAGGGAATGATGTGAATATCCCCATGGGCAAAGCGACTTTTAAAGGTACGTCACAACTTAACCCATTAAATCCATTCGTTCCTCAGCAAGCAGAAACTACTGCAGGCACTTCGGGTAAAGTCCGGTTCGAAGCGGATGGTAATGTGGGTAATATGGTTGCCATAGGGATAGCAGATAAACAATGTCTCATGGTCCGGGGAGCCGATTTTAGCAAACAGATTCCTGCCAAATTCGAAGCCCGTGTGAAAGGAAAAGGTAAAATTGATGTTTATGTAACTAATCTTAAAGGTAAACCTCTTGTTTCCCTACTATGTGATGGGAAGGAATGGACTACGCTCTCAAAGAAAATAGAACAGAAAATAGAGAAAGGAGTAGAGAATATCTATTTTGTTTTTAATGGAGAGAATTTTTTGTTTGATGAATGGAAATTCATTGATTAATCCGCTGCTGGTCTTGTAACCGAAAGCACTTATTTGTACCATGCTTTTTTTACTAATACTCCTCACTTAGGATCTGTGCCCGATGAAGCTCAGCTTGAGGGCTGATTAGATATTTTAAATGGAAGAAGGGGCTATAGTGTTTGTCGATAATGTATGATTATAAGTTTTAAAAAAAATATAAACTCAGAAACAATATGAAATTGTCAATTTTAAGTATTGCTTTTGTTCTGGTATCTTTAAATATGTCAGCGCAGGACAATAAAATGGTAGTAGTAAATACTGAGAAAGAACCCGTTGCTCAGGGTAAATTTGAACCAAGTTGGGAGTCACTCAGCCAATACAAAGTTCCGGATTGGTTTCGCAATGCCAAGTTTGGAATCTGGGCGCATTGGGGACCACAGTGTCAGGCCGAACAAGGTGATTGGTTCGCACGTGGTATGTATGCAGAAGGAAGTGATTATTACAATTGGTTTGTAAAGCACTATGGACCGCAATCTAAATTTGGTTTTAAAGATGTTATTCACGATTGGAAAGCTGAGAACTGGAATCCTGAAGAACTGGTGAAACTCTATAAAAAAACCGGTGCACAATACTTCTTTGCCATGGCCAATCACCATGATAACATGGATTTGTGGGACAGTAAATATCAGGACTGGAATTCGGTTCGTGTCGGTCCTAAAAAGGACATTATGACGGGATGGGCAAATGCGGCAAAAAAATACAAACTCCCCTTTGGTATAAGTGTACATGCTTCACATGCCTGGCCTTTCTACGAAACTTCTCAGGGTGCAGACACTACTGGAGTGTACAAAGGTGTGCCGTATGATGGAAAACTGAATAAAGCCGATGGCAAAGGAACCTGGTGGGAAGGACTTGATCCTCAAAACCTTTATGCACAAAATCACAAGCCAAGTACAGGTTGGGGCTGGGAATGGCAGAAAGGCGCTGTTACTCCACCTTCGCAAGAGTATTGCGATAAATTCTACAACCGCACGATGGATTTGATTAATAAATATAATCCCGACTTGATTTATTTCGATGATACTGCTCTTCCTCTTTATCCTGTAAGCGATGCAGGTTTGAAAATTGCAGCGCATTATTACAACCATAATATGGCTACTCACAAGGGTGAATTGGAGGCTGTTTTGTTTGGAAAAATACTGACTCCCGAACAAAAAAAATGTATGGTGTGGGATGTTGAACGCGGTGCTCCAGATAAAGGCCAGGACTTAGCGTGGCAGACTTGTACCTGCATAGGCGACTGGCATTATAATCGGGCGCGTTACAATGATAACAGCTATAAATCGGCTAAGGAAGTGATATTGACTCTGGTGGATATTGTGAGTAAGAATGGAAATCTATTGCTGAATATTCCTGTTCGTGGCGATGGAAGTATTGATGAAAGGGAAATTGACGTTTTGAAAGGAATTGCAGCATGGATGGATATAAATAAAGAAAGTATTTTCGATACCCGTCCGTGGAAAGTATTTGGTGAAGGACCTTCTGTTGGTGCCGTTAATAAATTGGATGGTGCCGGTTTCAATGAAGGAAAACTTGCTTATACTGCCAAGGATATTCGTTATAACCAAAATGGCAATGTGCTCTACGCAACTGTTATGGGTGTTCCAACCGAAAATATATCACTCAAATCGCTTGCGAAAAATATTGGGACAGTAAAAATCAAAAAAATAGAACTGCTTGGCAGTAAAGAAAAAATTTCTTGGAAACAAGGAGCAGATTCATTGGTAATAATAAAACCAAAATTTATTCCGAATAATATTGCGGTTGTTTTTAAAATAGCTATGAAGTAATTGTTTCTAAATTTAGAGTGATATTTTAAATATTGTAATACAATATTTAAAATATTCAATTTTCAATATGAAAAATAAAATAAAATATATTGGGTTGTTTTTGTTTGTTTGTCAGACGATTTTTGGACAATCATTCCTTGACAAGACGAAGCAACCCATTGCATTTTCAAATAAAGATGTTGTTTTGTCTGAGTCATGGATAAAGCAGCGGGAAACTGTCAATGCAAAGTATATTCACCAATTTGACCCAGATAGGCTGCTTCACAATTTTAGGATAAATGCCGGAATTGAATCGAAAGCGCAAACCTTGGAAGGTTGGGAGTCGCCCAATGTGGGTTTGCGAGGGCATTTTGTGGGTCATTATCTGTCGGCTTGTGCTTCGTTGATTGAAAAAACTGGTGATACCCTGTTGCAAAAACGTGTAAAATACATGGTTGACGTGCTTGACGATTGCCAGCAAAAATTGGGTGGCAAATACCTGAGCGCGTTCCCCGAAAATGATTTTACTACACTGGAAACTCAATTTGGTGGCGTTTGGGCGCCGTACTATACCTATCATAAAATCATGCAGGGAATGCTTGATGTTTATAAGGCTACCGGAAATCAAAAAGCGTATGTGATAGTCGTAAATATGGCTGCTTATGTAAAAGAGCGTATGGATAAGCTTTCGCCAGAATCGATAGAGAAAATGCTTTATACGCCTCAGGCAAATCCCGCAAACGAAGTGGGTGGAATGAACGATGTACTTCAGAACTTATTTGAAATCTCTAAAGATTCGACTCATTATCGGTTGGCTTGTCTTTTTGACCGCAAATGGTTCAGTCAGCCATTGTATGAGGGGAAAGATATTTTGTCAGGGTTGCATTCTAATACTCATTTGCCTTTGATAATTGGGTTTGCCAAACGGTATGAAAATACCGGAGACAGCTATTATCGAGATGTTGTTTCCCATTTTTGGGATATGCTGGAACATCATCATTGTTATGTGAATGGTTCTAGCAGTGGGCCGCGACCTATTGCCACAACGCCAACTGCTCAAACTTCTGAACACTGGGGAAACCCTGATTGCTTAAGCGCTACGCTTACAGACAAGACTTCTGAATCATGTGTTTCGCATAACACACAAAAGATTACAAGTACTTTGTTTCGCTGGACTGCCCAACCTGAATATGCTGATGTATATATGAATACGCTTTATAATTCCGTTTTTGCACTACAAAATGCCGAAACCGGATGGAATGTTTATTCTTTGCCATTGGGTTCTCCGAATAAGAAGAACTTTGCAAAACCAAGTGAGTTTTTTTGTTGCAATGGAACGACTATTGAAGCGTTTACGAACTTAAATGCTAACATTTATTTTCATAACAATGATAATCTCTGGGTGAATCTGTACATTCCTTCCTCTGTGAATTGGAAATCGAAGGGAATTACTGTGTCGCAGTCGTCTGATTTTCCGGATAGTTCAGTTGTGAAATTCAACGTAACAGCCAAAAAAATTACGCCATTTGCATTGAAATTATTTATCCCATCTTGGGCTGACGAACAAACTCAGGTTATGGTAAATGGAGAACCAATTACAACTAATGTAACTCCGATGTCTTATTTTATAATTGACAGAAAGTGGAAAAGCGGGGATAAGATAGAAATACGTTTTAATTACCATTTTAATTTAAAAAGAATGCCTGACAATCCAAATGTAGTTGCATTGTTTTATGGACCGGTTTTATCGGCATTTCAAGTTAATGAAGAAACAATATTAAAAGGAAATGAGGTAGACATTTTGAAAAATATCTCCAAGCAAGGGAAATCGATGTCCTTTACTTTAAAAAATAATGGAAAAGAATATTCACTTGTGCCATTTTATAAAGTAACCGATACGTCGTACGGAGTATATGCGACTATCCGAAATGAGTATTAGGGATTTGCTTAATTAAATAAGTAATTAATTAATCTTATTATTTAGTCCACTGGAAACCAGTATTGTACTTAAATTGATTATGTAAACTAAAAATAAAAAGTAACAAAACGTAAAGCTTAAATTGATACAAAAGACAATATTTGCAAAACAAATAGTATTCATATTCATACTATTTATAAGCTTTTTTCAGGATATGTACAAAAATGGCATAGAAAGAAAACATAAAACCAATAAATATAAACCAATGAAAAGAATTTTAGGAACATTCTTTATTATTTCAATTGCGATTTTTGGATTAAATGCACAAAATAAAAAAATGCAGGCAAAATCGAGTAGTGAACCCTATTTACTGCCGGCATTTCCCGCAATATCAGCAATATTACCACAAGACAGTGTTACAATGGGTGACTTGAAATCGTTCCCTGAAATGAAATTGAATATTCCCATCGCATCCGGACCATATGAACCTACATGGGAATCCATTGAGAAGAATTATCCCGGCGAACCAGCATGGCTTCGAGAGGCTAAGTTTGGTATCTGGGTTCACTTTGGACCACAAGCGGCAGGTGAAAGCGGTGACTGGTATGCACGAAACCTTTACATAGAAGGTTCTACTCCCTATAATAATCACCTCAAAAAATACGGTCACCCATCTGAATCAGGATATAAGGAAGTACTTCGTGATTGGAATCCCACAAAGCTTGACCCGACTGCGCTTACGAAAATTTATAAAGCTGCAGGTGCCCGTTTTCTAATGATTCAAGGGGTACATCACGACAACTACGATTTGTGGAATTCAAAATATCAACCATGGAATTCTGTAAATATCGGTCCAAAACGTGATTTAATTAACGAATGGGCGAAAGCTTGTCGCGCTAATGGAATGCATTATGGCGTAACATTCCACCATGAGTATACCTGGTGGTGGTGGCAAACGGCTTTTGGCAGCGACAAAGAAGGTGTAAAAAAAGGCGTGCCTTATGATGGTAACCTGACGCTTGCCGATGGCAAAGGCAAATGGTGGGAAGGATATGATCCACGGTTGCTTTACGGTATTAATTTGCTTGAGTACAAGGGTGTAAACAAGGCTGCACAAACAGGATGGTCACCTCCACCGGCAGGAATATTCACAAATCACCTTGATTACGCAAAGTGGTATGCCACAAGGTGGGCATTGCGGATGATGGATGTAGTGCAACATTATGACCCAGATTTCATTTATACAGATGGTTTCGTACAAGGCCCTTTTACTGGTGATGGAACCGGAACCGGTCTCAAAGCAGATGCTATGCAAACGGTTATTGCAGATTACTATAACCGTACACTCAAAAAGCGTGGCTCAGTAAATACTTTCAGTATCGTCAAATTCCGAAATAAGACTAATGGCATAGTAAACACAGAAGAATCTGGTGTTCCTACCGATATCAAAACCGATCAGCCATGGATTGCTGAATCTCCGGTTGGTGACTGGTTTTATGCTCCAGGTTTTACTTACGACTCGGGAATGATGATTCGCTATATTATTGAAGCCATTTCACGCGATGGTAATGCAGCTTTATGTATTTCCATTTTACCTGATGGTTCATTAGACGAAGAAAGTGTTAGAATGCTGAAAGAAGTTGGTGTTTGGATGCAACTAAATGGTGAAGCTGTTTACGGTAGTCATGCATGGACCATTCTAGGCGAAGGAGAGCAAATCAACGGCAAATTGAAAATGCTTCCTAATGGCAGGTTGAATCGTAAACAAGCAGAATTCAAATTTGATGCTCAGGACATTCGTTTCACTATTGGTAAGAACGGTGCATTCTACGCATTTTGTATGAACGTACCGGCTCCGGGAGAACAGTTGAAAATCAAATCTCTTGGCACAGATGCGAAGTATTTTAATAAACCTATCAAAGATGTGAAGTTGCTTGGATATAAGGGCAAATTGCAATGGAAAATAGAAGGAGATGGTCTGGTTGTCACTTGTCCGGCGAAAATGCCATTTTCAACTGCTGTCGTTTTCAAGGTCGAATGAGGACTACGGTAATCATTGACGAAACTATTTAAATTGAGTTCAGTCGATGTGAAGTTGCTTTGCAGAGGTGGATTTGTTACATGCCTGACACCACAAAATTAGGAACTTAAAATTATCAAAACTAAAACATTTACTTTGTTGAAAACTCTAATATAATCAAAAATGAAATTCAAAATTACAGTACTTTTTACCCTGCTTATGGCAGTATCTTTTTTCGTTGCAAATGCACAAACGAAAAAAAAATATCACCAATGGGCTGCAACACCACCGCTTGGCTGGAATAGTTGGGATTGCTTTGGAACAACGGTTACCGAACAGCAGATAAAAGAACAGGCCGATGCGATGGTAAAATACCTTTTGCCGAGCGGATACAACTATCTCACAGTGGATATTGAATGGTACGCACCTGAATCAAAAGGACATGCTTACGACTCCAAGGCGATATTTACCATGGATGAATATGGCCGCTTAACACCAGGTTTGAATAAATTTCCTTCGGCTGCAGATGGAAAAGGATTCAAACACCTTGCAGATTATGTGCACTCCAAAGGACTGAAATTCGGCATTCACATTATGCGCGGAATACCTCGTCAGGCGGTCGAAAAAAATACGCCTGTACTCGGGACTAAGGTAAAAGCTCAGGATATTGCCATTAAAAGCTCTACCTGTGCATGGAATCCTGATATGTACGGCGTTGATGCTACCAAGCCTGAAGGTCAGGCATACTATTATTCCATTGTGCAGATGTATGCCGACTGGGGAGTGGATTTTATCAAGTGCGACGATATTTCACGTCCTTATGATAATGTGCAAAAGGCCGAAATTGAGGCTCTTCGAAAAGCAATAGATAAAACCGGGAGACATATTCTGTTAAGTTTATCACCTGGAGCAACTCCCGTTAAAGAAGGCGAGCACGTAATGAATCAGGCCAACATGTGGCGAATTACAGATGACTTTTGGGATCGTTGGGGATTACTATCGGCCATGTTTGAGCGACTGGATGCTTGGACACCTTTTCGGGGACCTGGTCATTTCCCTGATGCAGATATGCTCCCGATTGGAATTGTCGAGTTTAAACGCCCAACTAACTTTACGAAAAATGAACAATATACACTCATGAGCCTCTGGGCTATTGGCCGTTCTCCGCTCATTTTAGGCGGAGATATGACCAAACTTGACGATTTTACGAAAGAGATACTCACCAATCCTGAAATGCTCAAAGTGAATCAGCAAAGCACAAACAACCGTCAGGTATCGCGGGATAAAAACCTGATAGCATGGACTGCAGATGTACCCAATAGCAAAGATAAGTACGTTGCACTTTTCAATGCACAAAGCGAAGGGGATAACCTTGATTTCAACAACGCTGATTACGCAAGCCCTGTCATCGCAGGCAAGGGCAGCTCCCAAAAAGTAGAGGTTTCAGTAAAAGGCGGAAAGAGACTTGTGTTATTTGTAAAAGACGGAGGCAACGGCATAAATTGGGACCATATTGTATGGGGAGAGCCCGTTCTACATGGTCCGAAGGGCGACTTGAAACTGACCGAACTGAAATGGCTCAGCGCAAGTTCTGGTTGGCGAGAAGTACACGTTAATCGTACTTGTGATGATCAGCCCATTGTTATTAATGATAAACCGCTCGAAGGAATTGGCGCACATTCAGAGTCGGTAATTATCTATCAATTGCCAGAAGGTTACGAAACGTTTACGTCAACCGGCTACGTTACCCAGGACGAAGGCTCTGTAGTTTTTGGGGTACTGGTTGACAAGGGAGAGGCAGACTTTTCCGAAACCGCAATTGTGAATGTGAAACTTGAATCACTAGGCATAAAAGGCAAAGTAAAAGTGCGCGATTTGTGGAGTCACAGAAATCTCGGAACTTTTGATGGGAGCTTTGAGCGTGAATTGCCACAACATGGGGCCGGACTGTATCGAATAAGCCCGGTGCATTAATATCGAGTAAAATGAGTCAATCTTCTTTTGCTTGTAGGATTGTAATTTTAAATTAGAACATATTAATTGTTTGATAATTATAGTGAAAATAACTTTAGTTGGTATGCTGCGCCTCAGGACAATACTAATCGTAGTGATGTGCATTGGTTTACGCTAAGTTTGCAAAACAATGCTGCTGTGAATATGACTAGCTTGCAACCGCTTTGCTTTCGGGCATGGTCTTATGCCGAGGAAGATTTGGAACCTGCCCGACACGATTATGAGTTACCTACGTGTGACTTCATCAACCTGAATATCGATTTGAATATTCATGGAGTGGGCGGCGATGATTCGTGGGGGTACAAAAACAATGGATAAATACACCATTCCGGGAGACAAACCTTATCAGTATGGTTTTGTGCTGGAATACAACAAGTAAAAATTAAAAATATATAAAAATGAACCGAAAAAAGATCTTTATTTCCAAGCTAATTCTATTATTTTTTGTATTGGGTAACACCGTTCAGGCACAAACCAAAATCACGGTTGATGTAAATAAACCGGGTCATGCAATTTCGCCTGCTTTGTTTGGTATTTTCTTTGAAGATATTAATCTATCATCCGATGGAGGTTTGTATCCCGAAATGGTAAGAAACCGTTCGTTTGAAGATGCGGATACGCTTCAAAACTGGAAGTTCACTAGTTCTAATAGCAAAAGTTTAGCCAAGATAAGCAATGCTGAAATTTATGCTAAACCACCGGTTTCCCCATTAAATCCGTTTAATCGCAAAGCCTTGATGATATCAGCTGCAGGTTCTTTCAAACTGGAGAATGCAGGCTACTGGGGGATGAATATGGTGCAAGGCGAAAGTTATACACTGAAGTTAGCAGCACGTGCCATTGATGGTTTTTCCTCACCTCTGAAAATTAAAATTCTGGATGCAAAAGGCAATGAAATATCAGCTGCTGAATTAAACGGAATTACCGGAGACTGGGCGTATTATACTGCAAATCTGAAAATAAGCACAGGCGATACCAATGCAAGCCTGCAAATTTCAGGTGACGGCAATGGAAAATTATTTCTGGACATGGTTTCGCTTCTCCCTGATAAAACATGGAAGAATCATGGCTTGCGCACCGACCTTGCGGAAGCACTTGATGCTATTCATCCCAAATTCCTGCGCTTTCCAGGCGGCTGCTGGGTGGAAGGTAATGAAATGAAACAAATGAACCACTGGAAAAACACCATTGGAAACATAGATACACGTACGCCACTTTGGAATTTTTGGGGTTACAATGCTACGAACGGACTTGGTTACCACGAATATCTTCAACTTGCTGAGGATATGGGAGCTGAACCTCTTTACTGCATAAATATAGGTATGTCGCATAGTGAAGTGATTCCGATGGATCAAATGGGGCAATGGGTACAGGATGCCCTTGATGCAATTGAATATGCCAACGGTCCTGTAACTTCGGTTTGGGGTGGGATAAGAGCAAAAAACGGGCATCCGGAACCATTCAACCTGAAATACATGGAAATAGGAAACGAAAACGGTGGAGCTCCTTACAACGAACGCTGGCCATTGTTTGTAAATGCAATTCTGGCAAAATATCCGTATATGAAACTCATTGCCAACGAATGGGCTGGCGGACACCCCAAAGAGCCGAAACCAAAGTTGATTGATGAGCATTACTACAACAATCCCGATTGGTTTATCTGGAATTCAAACAAATACGACAGCTACGACCGCAACGATTCCAAAATTTTCATTGGTGAATATGCAGTTACCTCGGAAACAGGAAACGGTAACCTTCGCGGAGCAATTGGCGAAGCAGCTTGGATGACCGGAATGGAACGAAATTCTGACATTGTGGAGATGGGCGCTTATGCACCCTTGTTGTGTAACACAAAGCACAAAGCATGGCCAATAAATCTCATCAATTTCGACACTTACCGTTGGTATGGCTTGCCAAGCTACTATGTGCAGGAAATGTTTTCCAATAATCAGGGTACTAATGTGTTGCCATTCTCGGTAGAAAATAATCCGGAAATAGAAACACCTCAAAGCAGGGGATGTATCGGTTTTGGAACATGGATGACTACTGCTGAATTTAAAGATGTGGTGGTTTCAGCTCCTAACGGGAAAATCCTGCTTAAACCCGATTTTGCAAAACTCGATCAGAACTGGCGACAAACCGGAAAAGGCGTATGGAGTGTAAAAGATGGAGTACTCAAACAATCGGCAATGGAGCAAGGGGTAACCATTTTTATGGGCGATTCTACGTGGAAAGACTACACGATTACTCTGAAAACTCGCAAGATTTTGGGCGAGAACGGATTCCAGATATACTTCCACAATAGGAATGATAATGATCGTAACCGTTTCGAAGTAGGTGGTTGGAGCAATTCGGTTATGCACCTGGAAATGGGCATGGCTACTGTAGAAATGAAAAGTGAAGCCAAAGCGGAACAATGGTATGATGTGAAAATTGAAATCAAAGGAGGCAACGCAAGAGCCTATCTTGACGGAAAACTGGTTCAGGAAATATCTGACAAAACCCTTGCTGTAAAAAGTCTGATAATGAGTGCTGTAACTGATACCAAATCAGGTGATGTTATTTTGAAAGTTGTAAATGCCTCAGCCAAAGCAATAAAAACGGAAATTGATTTGAAAGATGCAAAAGCTTTTACTGGTAAAGGGAAATCCATTGTGTTAACCTCTACCAGTCCGCTCGATGAGAATACATTGGACAATCCAAAGAAAGTGTATCCGAAATTAGAAGATGTGAGATTAACTGGAGTTGGTTGCAAGCGAACTTTCCCTGGAAATTCGCTGACAGTAATTCGGTTGGGTACAAAGAGATAGTTTTTTCTGAATCTACAATCAAAAACCGTTTAAATAGAATCTATATTTTTGAAAACAAAACATGCAATTTCGGATCTTTTTATTGCCTGCGTCGATTTATTGCGGCGTTAATGTTGATATGCGTTAGCCTATTTCCGGCTATTCAATCTTATGCTCAATATTCTTGCAATATTACCCCCATTGTCGGAGGCGGTTTTGTAACAGGAGTCATTACTCATCAGACATCGGGCGATATTTATTGTCGTACCGATGTCGGAGGTGCTTACTGCTAGGATACTCAAACAGTAAGTGGGTACAGTTAATGGATTGGGTGCCGGAGCCTCAAAAGGGTTTTTCAGGAGTGGATGCCATGCGGAAGAGTATATACGAGTGGCACATTAGGGCGAGGTTTGATTTACTGGGATCTTGTTAGCCCTAATACGATAGAATCTGAAAGTGTCGCGAGTGATATGGTTATTTACCCCAATCCAACGCAGGCTGGAGAATTTTCAATAAAGATTCCATTGACATCCCAAAAAGCAACCATTCGTATTTTTGACAACCAAAGTAGAATGCTATTTGAAAAGGTCATTAGTAATAATAATGGACAATTGAATATAGATTCCGGATTAAAAAAGGGAATTTACTTTGTAAAGGTGACACCAGAAGGATTGAACTTCGCTCAAAAGCTTATTCTGTAGTGATAATTGATGGGTAGTTGTGTTAAATCTATTTGGGTAGGTGTTTTAATTTTAACTATTTATTCCTATTACTTTTTACTTTTAAATTACATCAATTATTATTCATTATACTTATACATTATTTATACTTTAAACATCTTTGTTCACTTTATACGCATGAAATCAAAACTTATCCAGATTGTTTTCCTTGGCTTAGTGCTCTTGTTGCAAATGCAGTCAATGGCGCAAAGTTCATCGTTTTCAACCTATATGAATCCCGTGATCCCGGGAGCTCATGCTGATTGTACCCTAACCAGAATCGGCAAGGATTTCTATACCACCGGCTCCTCCTTTAGTCCAACACCTAAAATCTACCATTCGACTGACCTTGTCCATTGGGAAGTTATCGCCCAACCGGTGAGTGCTGCATGGTCACTATATGGTGGTTGCTGGGGTGGGCACATGGTATATTATAACAACAAGTACTGGGATTTCTTCGGGAACGGGGGTAGCATGTATTTTACCACCGCCACCCAACCTGAGGGTCCTTGGAGCACGCCTGTTAATGTGAAATGCCCTGCCTCTGTGCCTGGTCTTGGACAGGACAATTCGATATTTATAGACGATGATGGATTGTGGTACTTGTTGGTAAAAAACGGACAGGAAAGCAACTGGATCCTTCAACTAGGCACCGATGGTCAACCCCAAGGCAAAATCCTGGATTTGCGTTGGATCAACCCTGCACCTACCTACCCATTTGTTTGGGCTGAAGGGCCTACCATGTGGAAATACAAGGGGTATTACTTCTACACTTTTGCCCTCTCTGCAGGAGGAGGGCAGAAAGTATTCAGAAGCAAACAACTGGTGGCCGATAAGGTTGCATGGAAAAACCTGGGCGACTTCTTCAACGAGGCTGATCCGAAGAAATCCGAGGCTCTTTTCACTGCACCCAACCACTGTTCGCCTGTTGTCATGCTCGATGACAGCACTTCCTGGGTCATTTCTCATTCGTACATGTATGCCAATGGCGGCGAGTGGCAAGGTATTGGGCGACAAGGGTTATTGAGTCGTGTGCGATACAACTCAGACGAGAAACCTGTGGCTGATTATCCAATCAACGAACCTTTAACAGCTCCAGTTTTGCCTTCGGGAGGCATTCCTTGGATGGTACCTCATGCCGACTTTTTCAACACAACACAACTTAACCCCGAATGGTCAGTACTTGGACACGCTGCTCAACTGCCCTGGTCATTGAGCGCTCGCCCGGGATGGCTCCGTCTTTCACCCAAAAACCAGAACAATACGATCATAAAGAACGATGCCGAGCACAATTACGCGCTGATCACCCGTCTTGATTTCGCCCCTAAAGCATCCACCCATGAAGCTGGCATCCGCATCATGACTGGCCTGCAAACTTTATCGGCTTGCTTGTTCAGCACTGCAAATGCAGCAGGAGATCCAACCGTTAAATTTACTTTCAATACCACCAGTTATGAAGTGCCCAACACCTCTGGAAATATAGTCTGGCTCAAACTGTCGCGTTACAACCATGTGTTGTCAGGCTACTACAGTGCCAACGGGTTCGATTGGGTGCAGGTAGGTAAAACCATTGATGTGAAAAGCATGGATGTAGAGCAAGCCGATGCTAACGCGTGGACAGGAAACTATCAGGGACTGTACGTCAAGGGATTGGCCGCGGACTTTGACCTTTATGTGTACCGCGATGCTTATCCTCCCATAATGGCCGAATGCCCAGCCAACCAATGGGGTACCACACGGAGTGTCCCTGTCTCAGGAGTCAGCGTACTGGATCAGATTCATACCAACGATTGGGCCCTGTATGCGGGCGTGGAATTTGGCGATGCAGATTACCCCGTAAAGGCGGTGTCGTTTGAAGCCAATGCCTCGTCGGTTGCCTCAACCGGGGTCATCGAAGTGTGGCTCGATTCGCTTCAAACAGGCCGGAAGATCGCCGAATGCCCCATTACTACGACCGGAAGTCAGAGCACCTACAAATTATTTTCCATCGACATTCCTGAAGTAACCGGCAACCACGATGTGTATCTGAAATTCAGGGGCGAAGGAAATGGTAAACTCTTTCAGCTTAACTCGTTCCGCTTTTTGGGTAAACTCAAACAACCAACGGCCATTCAGTCTATCCAGACCGAAATAGGGCAGTTTACCGTATTTCCCAACCCTGCAGGTCAGCAATTTACAGTCAGAAGCAGGGAGCCCTTTTCAAGGGTGAGAATCCTGTATTTAAACGGCAAGGTAGCCGGTCAATTTAAATACCCCCAGCCCGTCCTGACAAGTACCCATACTTTTCATCCTGCCCCTGGTACCTATTTACTTGAAATTACCACCAACAAAGGAACAAGATGTACGAAGCTGGTTGTTTTGTAAAAGGAAGTGCCTAAAGTACCCGGCAAAACTGAAGCAGAACTATTTTATGATCAATATTGCATTCAAAGCGAAAATACCGGAGACACTGGTGGTGGGTTAAATATTGGATGGATTGAACGGAAAAGATGAGCCTCAGACTTTAATTGTAAAGTTTGATTTTCTTGACAAAGGAAATCATAGCTTTCAGCTTATCAAAGACGGAAAAGATTCTACATCTTTTTCTTCAGAAATAATAAAAGTCAAAAAAGGAGATACATTAAAAATTGAATGCCTTCCAAGAGGAGGGTTTGTAGGTGAGAAAAAGATAAAATAACCGCTAAAAAATAAATTTTACAAATATGAAAATCAGAATTCTAATTATTACGTTGTTTGTCCTGATGAGTGGAGGTATCAGTGCTCAAACTTATCAAAAAACGGATTATGGTGTGAAAACTGTAATAAATTATAAAAATATTGAGATATATTTTTATAACCCCTCCACAGTAAGAGTATTGAAATATCCACAGGGTAAATCTTATTCTAAAAAAAGTCTTTCCGTTATTCAAAACCTACAGAAAACCTCTTTTAAATTAAAACAAAAGGGTGATGAACTTCTAATAAAGGGTGAAAAACTTGATATTTATTTAAACTTCAAGACTGGAAAGCTTTCTTTTGCAACTCAGAAAAGTATACTCCTTAGCGAGAAAGAAGCAGGAACTTTGTTTACAGATTTTATTGATGCCGGAACAAAAACCTATTCAGTTTCCCAGTCTTTCATACTTGATAAGAACGAAGCTATATATGGATTGGGACAGCAGCAAGAGGGTAAAATGTCCAAAAGAAATGTAAAACTTAAAATGGTTCAGGGTAATACGGATGATTATGTTCCCTTCTTTGTGTCAAACAAAGGATACGGATTGTTTTGGGATAATTACTCACCTACCGTTTTTGAGGATACACCTGAAAATACCACGTTTACATCAGAGGTTGGTGATGGTGTGGATTATTATTTTATGGCAGGAACCAATGCGGATGGTGTAATAGCCAATATGCGAAGTCTTACAGGACAAGCACCGATGTTTCCACTTTGGACGTACGGTTTTTGGCAGAGTAAGGAGCGTTATCAAAGTCAGGACGAACTGGTTGATGTTGTAGAAAAATATCGCGAATTGGGTGTTCCTCTTGATGGAATAATTCAGGATTGGCAATATTGGGGAGACAATGAGCATTGGAATGCAATGGAGTTTCTCAACCCTCATTTTTATAACCCTCAAAAAATGGTTAATGATGTACATGGTTTGAATGCACACATGGTAATCTCAATTTGGGCTTCTTTTGGGAAAGAAACAAAACCTTATGTAGAATTGGAAAAAACTGGTGCGCTTTTTAATTTTGTTACTTGGCCTGAGAACCCTCCAGGGGCTGTTAAGGTTTACGATCCTTATAATCCGGAAGCTCGTGAAATTTATTGGAAGTATCTCAATAAAGGGATTTTCTCACTAGGAATGGATGGTTGGTGGATGGATTCTACTGAACCAGACCACTTGCAGTTGAAACCTTCGGACATGGACAATAAAACGTATTTGGGTTCTTTTAGGAAAGTTAGAAATGCATTTCCATTGATGACCGTAGGTGGAGTTTCAGATCATCAACGATCTGTTTCATCTGATAAGCGTGTATTTATTCTAACTCGGTCTGTTTTTGCTGGTCAGCAGCGTTATGGTTCAAATACATGGACGGGTGATGTACTTGCTTCTTGGGAAGCTTTGAAAAACCAGATTTCGGCTGGTTTAAATTTGTCGCTTAGTGGTATTCCATATTGGAACAGCGATATTGGAGGTTTCTTTCTTTGGAATTATAAAAATCCTCTTAAAAACCCCGATTATCGAGAACTTTATACACGTTGGCTTCAGTTCGGGACTTTTACACCCATGATGCGATCACATGGTACAGATGCACCTCGTGAAATATACCAGTTTGGTCAAAAAGGGGAAAAAGTTTATGATGCTGTTGAGAAGTATATTAATCTACGATATAGTTTGTTGCCCTATATATATGCATCTTCATGGGAAGTGACAAACAATCACTCGACGATGACACGTGCTTTAGTTATGGACTTTGCCGAAGACAAACAGGCTTTAGATATCAATGATGAATTCATGTTTGGCAAATCAATTCTGGTTAGTCCGGTTACTCAACCCATGTATTCAAAACTTATTGACACTGTTAGAGTAGCCGATTTTAGTACAGTAAAAAGCAAAGATGTTTATTTGCCCAAAGGTGTAGATTGGTTTGATTTCTGGACAGCTGAAAAACATGTTGGAGGACAAACTGTTAAAAAAGCAGTGCCTATTGATATTACACCAATGTTTGTCAAGGCAGGTTCTATATTGCCTTTTGGACCCAAAGTGCAATTTGCCACAGAAAAGAAATGGGATAATTTGGAAATTCGTATTTACGAAGGTGCAAATGGAGATTTTACCTTATATGAAGATGAAAATGATAACTACAATTATGAGAAAGGTGCTTATTCAACTATAAAATTTTTATGGAACGATAAAAACAGAACTTTGACCATAGATAAACAGAAGGGGTCATTTTTAGGTACACTTAAGCAACGTAAATTCAATATTGTCTTAGTAAGCAAGGACAAAGGAACAGGGACTGATTTATCCAAAAAATACGATAGAGAGGTAATTTATTCCGGAAAAAGAATCAATGTGAAACTGTAAAATTAAAACAGTAAATATATCAAAATGAGAAGAACTCTTTTACATACAGTAATTCTTGCACTTTTATCAACAACTATTGGTATTGCTCAGGTAGTCCATGTGAAGTCTCCCAACTCGAAGATTGACATGGCTTTGGAAAATGGAGCAAAAATAGATGGAAAAGTTGATAGATACCAGTTCCCTATGATTCTGTAACATCAAAAATATAGCTGGAGATAATGTTGTTGGATATGCTGAAACAGATGTGATAACAGAATAAAACAATTTTAAAAAAATATTAAACATAAAAAACAAACATGAAAAAAAAATTTAGGCTTCTTTTCGTCTTCCTCCTTTTACTAGTTCAGGCCGTTGCTTTGGCGCAAGCCCAAAACCCAATCATTTTTGCTGATGTGCCTGATATTTCTTTGATCAGGGTTGGTAAAAATTATTATATGAGCAGTACAACGATGCACATGAACCCGGGTGTGCCCATTATGAAATCTATAGATCTTGTCAATTGGAAAATCATCAACTATGCCTATGATACTTTGGCCGATATGCCGGAACTAAATTTAACAGAAGGTAAAAACGCATACAGTAAGGGTTCGTGGGCAAGTAGTTTGCGCTACCACAACGGCACGTATTATGTAGCCGTTTTTGCACAAACCACTAATGAAACCTATATTTTTACAACGAAAGATATAGAAAAAGGAGATTGGAAGCGAATTTCTTTTAAGCCCGCGCTTCATGACCTTTCCTTGTTTTTTGATGATGATGGCAAGGTATATTTAATTCATAATGCTGAAAGACTAAAAATTGTTGAATTAAATGAGGATCTAACAGGAGTTAAACAAGGCGTTCCGGAGAGAGTTCTCATCGAAAACGCCAGCGCACCAACAGGAAAAGAAGTTGGCCTTGGAGCTGAAGGATCTCAATTATTTAAAGTAAAAGGCAAATATTATTTATTTAATATTTGCGCGCCACGCGGTGGAATGCGAACTGTAATTATACATAGGGCAGATAATATCAACGGTCCCTGGGAAGGAAGAGTTGCCTTACAGGATAGAGGAATTGCTCAAGGAGGATTAATAGACACTCCCGATGGACGTTGGTTCTCTTATCTTTTCCGCGATTTTGCTGCTGTTGGCCGCGTTCCTTATCTCGTTCCTGTTAAGTGGGAAGACGGTTGGCCCATATTAGGAGAAAACGGTAAAGCCCCGGACACATTAGATCTGCCAGCCAGTACAGGTTTGATTCCAAATTTGGTTGCTTCTGATGAATTCAAGCGAAAAAAAGGAGAAGCAGCACTTCCTTTAGTATGGCAATGGAATCATAATCCAGATAACAAACTTTGGTCTGTAACTGAAAGAAAAGGATTCCTGCGCCTCAAAACAGGAAGAATCGACACTGATTTACTTCAGGCCAGAAACACACTTACACAACGCACTATTGGTCCAACCAGCTCAGCTTCTGTTGCCCTGGATGTTTCCAAAATGAAGGAAGGTGATTTCGCAGGATTATGTGCCCTTCAAAAAAAATACGGACAGGTTGGAGTGAAGGTCGAAAATGGTCAAAAATCGATAGTAATGATCACTACTGATGATAAGCCTGTCGAAGTAAAGCGAATTCCATTGGATCAAGACCAGATTTACTTCAGAATCGATTGCGATTTTACCGGCATGAACGATGAAGCTAATAACCATTGGACTCTTAATGGGAAAGACGAAGCTAAATTCTCGTACAGCTTAGATGGAAAAGTGTGGAATCCCATTGGAAATATCTTGAAAATGAAATACGAAATCCCACATTTTATGGGGTATCGTTTTGGCTTGTTTAATTATGCAACAAAAAATACTGGCGGATATGTAGATTTTGATTGGTTCAGAATTAAATATTGAGATAAGCTTATTTATTCAGAAAATCAAGAAAAATTTTGGACGGAAACACCTCTACTGTATGGCATCGAAGAGATGGCAAAAAAATGCCTATTGATCTGGTCATTGATTTAGGGAATGAAAACAACGTATGCGGTTTCAAATACCTTCCGGACCAGAATAAATGGAGTTCAGGTATTATTACCAACTACCAGTTCTATGTTTCTACAGATAACAAAGAATGGTAATTTGTAAGCGAAGGCGAATTTTCAAATATCAAAAATAACCCGGTGTGGCAAATCAAACAGTTTGCTCCCGAAAAAGCTCGTTTCATCAAGATTACGGCTTTGAAGAATACTTCGAACGATGATGTTGCCAGATATTCCGAGGTGGATGTAATTACTGAGTGATAGATGTTTCAAAAATAATAAATGTTTAATAAATTAATTAAGATGAAATTCAAAAAAGGATTGTTCGTCAGTGTATTGTGTGCTTCAGCCATGTCACTTTTTGCTCAAAACGCCAATTGTTTTTTAGAAGATTTTGCGCCTAAAACAGCCCAAATCCCAATTTCAGTATCAGCAAGTAAGACTGTAGCTTTGCCAACAGTCACCGTAACTTTAACCACCGATACATTGGGCAAAATTTCAAAGTATGTTTTTGGAAATGCAATTGCTACCTGGATGGGGAATGAGACCGATAATTCGGTTTTTGTTAAAAATACTCAGACCTTGAATCCTTCATTAATCCGTTTCCCCGGTGGAAGTTGGTCCGATATTTTTTTCTGGAATGGAAAGCCAACCGATGTGCCTGACTCTGTTTACAATGGCTCTACAGGCAAAAAAGATAAGTTCACTGCCATTTCCGGTGTAAATGATTGGACTACCACAACTGATAACTATTACAAATTGCGTCTGCAAACAGGCTCTCAGGGGTTGATCACGATCAATTACGCTTATGCCAGGTATGGTTTAAGCAGCAATCCGGTGTTGCAAGCTGCTCATTTGGCCGCAGATTGGGTTCGCTACGATAAAGGGCGTACGAAATTCTGGGAAATTGGAAACGAAAATAACGGACCATGGGAAGATGGCTGGATGATTGATTTGAAAAAGAACAAAGATGGACAACCCCAAATAATCACAGGTCAATTATATGGTCAGCATTGTAAAATAATTGCTGATTCGATGAGGGCTGCTGCTACTGAAATTGGCGCTAAAATTTATATTGGTGGACAGGTGCTTCATTATGACGGCACAACAAGTTGGAACAACGTGGATAAAACCTGGAATTCAGGTTTTTTTAAGGAAATTGGCGATGGGGTTGATTTCTATGCCATGCACAACTATTTTGGAGCTGTCGCAACTGTGGATGATTTATTATCGGTTGCAACCACCGAACCAAATAAGAACATCAGCTTTATACAACAGGATATTATCAACAAAAAGGCTTTTCCAAAACCTGTGGCATTAACAGAATACAATATGCAAAATGTTCAATATAACTCCGTTCCCACCGGCATTTCGTACATCAACGGGATACAGGAAGTGATTTTATTCAATGAATTGATTAAGAAAAATTTTGGTTTGTCGGCCCGCTGGCTGCTTGTTACTGGCGAAACAGGTATGTTTTATGATGGTGCCAATAAAAACCTTCGATGGCAACCCAGACCTGAATTTTATTATGCTTATTATCAACAGAAATTTACCGGCGATCATGTTATTCCAGCTACCTCGAACAATGCAAACATTTTGGCTTATGCCTCCAGATTTGCATCCGGCGAAACTGGGGTGGTCATTGTCAACAAAGGAAAAATAGCGCAGGTTGTAAAAATAGATCCGAAGAATATTGGAGTTGGAAATCAATACTATAGCTACATTTTAACCGGCGGTACCGATAGCGGCGATTTTTCATTGTATGTCTCTGTAAACGGAGTAGCTCCAAGTGGAACACAGTGGGGCCCACGCCAAAATCTTGAGACAATTCCGGCAAGTGCCATGTCAATAGATGATGCAATAAAGGTAAATAGTCCGGGAATGTCAGTTCAGTTTATCATGGTGGATGCAGGCACCAAAAAACTGCTTCCAACCTCAGTGGCAAGTGTGCTGAAAAACGAACTGGAGCTTACAAACTATCCTAACCCGTTTTCTGCCATTACAACTATTCAATTTCAAACTCCTTCCAACGCAGCAGTTTCTCTGGAAGTTTTTGATCAAACCGGGAAAAAAGTTTCGACATTGATAAACGAGATGTTGCCCTCAGGAACACACCAAGCTGAGTTTGATGGACGTTTATTGCCTGGAGGAATGTACTTTTACAAATTAAAAGTTGGAGAATCTTCAACTACGCGAAAGATGATCCTTCTAAAATAAACCAATAAAACCATTTGAATGAAACATAGAAGTAATAGAAATAATTCAAAAGGGAGGAGGAAGAACACCACGTCCCCGCTGATATGCAATAATCATTAAATGAGTAAAGTTGGCGGCATGATTGGTGGGAGCTGTGATCCCACCTTCTGTATTCTCCGGATTTGTAATCCGTTCATTTACATAAAAGAAATGCTTTACTGCCGGATATGCAACTGGATTATAAAGCCAAAGAATATTAGAACTGGGATTATAAATCCCAGTGGCAATCTGGAGCTTATAAGAGTATTATGAGCATCTCCGAGAGGGCGGGGGTGAACCAGTTCAATAAAGGCAAAGCGTCAGTGGTAAAACACAAGATTGGTAAAGGTTATGTAACTTACATTGGCGTAGATACCGACGATTCAAATTTGGAAAAGGACATTTTACGCACCATTTACAACGAATCAGGTGCAACTACCG
>Ga0302288_1000437_pt1 | contig 34101 bp, 37 predicted proteins | sample III_Fen_N1_1_FD_194549 | JGI IMG/M metagenome (GOLD analysis project Ga0302288, IMG submission 194549) | Peat permafrost microbial communities from Stordalen Mire near Abisko, Sweden - III_Fen_N1_1 | ecosystem: Environmental > Terrestrial > Soil > Wetlands > Permafrost | place: Sweden: Abisko...
ATAAATATTTATTACCTCAAATCAAGTCGTCTGATATTGCAAAAACCCCAGACGACGGCGAACAATCTCAATATACAGTAGAGACACTTGAAAAAGGCACACCTACCTACTCGACCGTTTTGCCTTCTGGCACAACAATTTCAAAACTTGGCGGCTGGACCAGAGTTAGCCCAGAAACTAGCGACCCGGTCTACGCTTATGTCGATAAAATTAACGGTGTTTCGATTAGTATCAGCGAACAGCCACTACCGGACGATTTCAAGTCAAACCCCTCTTCAAAAGTCGAGAAATTAGCGACGGGCTTTAATGCCGATGCAAAGATAACTGTATCTGGCACTACCGCCTATATCGGGACTTCGTCCGACGGCGCACAGTCGGTAATTCTTTATAAAAAATCCACGTTAATACTAATAAAATCAGTCGCTAGAATTAGCAACAACGACTGGGCAAATTACATTAATTCTCTTAAATAGAGTTTGAAACGACCAACGTGTCCCCAGCAACTCCAGATTTAACAGAATTAGCACAAGTTACAGTAATCGGCCATTTACCAATGGGGGTCTTTGATGGCACAAGCCAAGTCCAAGTAACCGTTCCGTACTCATCGGCTTGTTTTGGCAATAATCCCAAATCCTCAGCTTTCACCTTGTCGTAAACGGCTTCTATCGAGCATTTGACTTTTGTATTAGTCTTTATACTCATCGTCGCGGTCGAACCAGGCTTTACTGGCGAACTAAGCGACTGAACCGATACGCCAACACTAACATCATCACGCTGCTGAGGTGGCGTAGAAAATAGATCAGTCGCTGCCGCAGTCTTAGTCGTGATGTCAGTTTCAATCACCGAAACATCACGACCCGTATACCAAGTATAGAAAAACCCGCCAACCATCGCTATTGTGATTAAAATAAAGGCACTTATAGAAATATTTTTAGCTTTTTTTACAATATTCCTACGCTTAAGTGGTCTACCATCAAAGTGAACATCTAATTCAGGATTGTATTCCTCAAAGATTGGTTCCACCCGATAAGTCTTCCTCTTGCGCACATCATATCCTAACGTTGATAACGATCAACGAACCGAAATGTTATTTATTTTCCTTGTAATATTTTTCGATTGCGGCCGTAACCTTACCGGCAGTTTGCGTATTCTCAAAGAAAAGTATTTGGCTCTTACTGATAACCATCTCGTCCTCTGGACCATGGATTTCACTGCCTAGTTTAATTAGCTGAACATTTGCGGCACTAGCATCAGCAACCGCCTGAACAGTGCTAGCCGTAGAGGTTGATTGTGTTTGCAGATAGAAAATCTTGGTTAATTTAAAATATTCACCACTTAATTTCGAAAGTTTTCCGAAGTAAACCTGGCCATTCGTAAGGAAGACTGCTTGATACTTGCCGCCATCAATATATGAAGTGACACTTGATTGATAGAATAAAACACCGCCAGTAACAACGGCCGTCAGCACAATAACACCAAGAGCAAGCCTTATTAGATTTTTAAAGCTTAGTCTTTTTCGCTTGCCAAAGCTACGTCCACTAACATTATCCCTCTTATCAGAAGGCTCGTTCGCACGCACAGGTCCGTTGTTCATAAATTATCCCCCATATTCCCTATTGTCTTTGAAATAATTATACCATTAGGGTTAATGCGTAGCAATTATATGAACTAATCAACAATTGGCAAAATCGACTGCCCAATGATACTTGAAACCTTTTCTGTATAACTTTCGATATTATCTTTAAAATAATTCGGATAAGCTGCCTGAATTTTAGATACAACATAATAGCCAATCGCCATCATCGCCCCATAACCGCAGTTTTCAGGCAGTGGCACGTATAATCTGTTTTCTGGACTGCCCCAAACGCCATTTTCAACACCAAAACTAATAAATAATTCATCCGAAGGCACAACAGTCGTTGCGTGTCGCATTAGATATTCCGCCGTCTCGACATCCCTGGCTATATTGCGACCAAACAATTCAATAAACTTTACATTTAGCATACGCGTAATATTCGATAAATTAGTCGGGACTGCAAGATAGTATTTATTATATTTCGAAAAATCCGGCAACTCAATTTTATCAATTACGTTATTAATAAAGTCTTCAATTTCGACTGGGTTTTCGCCAGTCGAGCCTAATATTAACCCCATATAGGTCGATGTATTGTATGTATATGGTTCGCGGTTTTTAGGAAAAACATATTCATTAAACATTTCAGGAGCGTCATCAAAAATAGCTTTTGCAGGTGAATTAGCTGAATTAGTAATTAATGTCAGATGCTTATTAAACCTACGAGCCATCTCGGCAATAATTGGTGCGTTCTTTTTACCAGATGCTGAAATTAAAATCACGCCATCAATCCCCGAAATATTCGATAGTTTTTCTTCGCAGTCACTCTCCGAAGCAAAAACAGCATCTAATTTCGAAAAAGCTATTCGTCCAGCCACTTCAGCATTCCCGGAGCCTACGACAAGTGGACGCCTATATCTAGATGTGTCAATTCTAGGTAGCTCTGTCTGTTTAAATAGCTGAAGCGCACCTCGAACCACTACGTCAAGATTCGGTAGATTATTTAAATCAAAGTTGTTTAGAATTTCAATGTAGTCAGTCTGCATAATTAATCCCTTTCACGTATATTTGGTGTGTATGTTATAAATTATAGAATCATAATTGAATAATGGCAAACCAATTACGCTTATTATCGATAATTAACAATTTTCTAAGACAAATTTCAACATTAATAGTTTATAATTTTAGGCAATGGCCAAAAAAACAAAGCTGATTTATTTTTTTATAGCAATTTCAGTTGCGCTATCGGTTTTTGCCGTTAGAGTTCCGATAGCTTGGAATCTATCCTCAATTACTCTATATGCCTCAGCCATCGCAGGCTACGGCGGTGTTATGTTGATGCTTTGGTCCATGGTCTTAGGCACCCGAAGTGTCACTAGTTTTTTATCTAAAGATTTCGCCGAGATAATAAAAATACATTCATGGATAGGCAAGTACGGAACGCTGTTAATCTTCGCCCATCCAATTTTGATTTCCATCAGTTACGGCAAATCCTTACTTTACGCTATAATTCCAAGCCTCGGCTCCGAGTTTAGTAACGACGTAGCCCTAGGGCAATCAGCCGTTTGGATACTGCTAATAATCTGGATCAGCTCGGCCCTACTTCGTGGCAAAATGTCTCATCGACCATGGAAATATCTTCACTTCGCCGCCTACATCGCAATTCCCTTTGCGCTACTCCACATTCCAAATACCGGCTCTAGTTTCGCCTCAATCATTGGCGCTCGGGTGTATTTTTTAGTCGTTACCATCGGATTCCTTATCTTTGCCCTTCTAAGATTACGTGGTGCTTTGAATTTTAATAAATGTCGATACCGAATTATTAAACAACAACCAGTGGTTAGCGATACATACGAATTAATCTTAAAACCGATAGGCGATAGACTTGATAATATTAAACCAGGACAGTATATATACATTAAAACTGGCTGGTTTAGCGAAGACCACCCATTTTCGATGTGCGACTACAATCCCGAAAACGGGCTAATCAAGCTAACTTACAAAGTCTGCGGCGAATTCACCGAAAAACTATCTAATCACTCGATTAGTAAAAAAGTCTTTTTAAGCGGACCGTTCGGCGAATTCACTAAAGAGATCAACGAATCACCAGTAGTTTATATAGCTGGCGGAATCGGCATCGTCCCATTTATGAATCGCCTACTGCACGAATCAAAAAAACGCGAACAATGGCTATTTTATGTCAACAAATCCCAAAGCCTTGCTACTTATGAATCTCAGTTAAAAACCATCATTGGTAATAAAATGATTTCGATTTACAGCCGCGAAACCATGACCACAGCAAATACCGAAACTGGTCACCTTAATGAAGCCATAATCCAAAAGTATCTGAACAATCCTCAACAATTTTCATATTATATTTGTGGGCCTCAGCCAATGGTCGCCGCTACGGTAAAAGTCCTAAAAAATATCGGCGTACCGAAAAGTAATATCCACGAAGAGTTGTTCAGTTTTTAATTTGATCTTCAGAAATAATAATCACCTTCAAGCCAAAGGCCTTTGAAAGCGATTCGTTTAGGTCTGGCTTGATAATTAAAACCGTCGCCATAACATCAGCTATTAGCGCACTGTCAGCGCGCACAAAAGACGCCACGGCACCACTTAACGACGAATCACCATTAGTTGGATTAATTAGGTGATTAAATATTTGGCCGTCTTTTTCCCAAGACCTTTTTATAGTCGAGCTCGCCGCTAAAGCCCCTTTTTCTATCAAGGTTTGGCCAATACTTTTCGATGAATCACTCGGATGTTCTAATAATATATTTATTGGCACATCGGAATTAACATACAAATCACCGCCGCCATTTACGATAAAATTTCTTACTCCATAATTATGTAAAATCCGAACAAACTCATCAATTAACCAACCCTTACCAAAACCGCCGAAGTCAATTACGCAGTTTTTTGGTATAGTAATTCGCCTACTAGTTAAAACTACGTGGTCCCAAAAATCCGATATAACTAAAGCTGAATTTTCAACCTTGCCGTAGCCCTTTTTATTCAGCTCGCCACCAACTGAAATATTAAAAACACCGCCCGTCGCCTCAAACATCTTTTTAGCGAACCTTAACATTTTTAAAAATTCAGATGGGGGATTGATAATATAGAATTCCCTATTCAACTGCCCGATTAACGAATTATCATCAAACCGAGAATATAGTTTCGTGAATTCATTTAGCCTTTCAATCAACAACCGCCGAATCGAATCGTAATCTTTTTCTAAAAAACCACTATCAATAATCTCACATTCCCAATGCGTTCCTAACCCATCAAATTTTATAGCATCAAACAGCGGCATTTTTTATGATAGTATCAAGCGCCGTCTGAAAACCAGCAGTCGTCAGCGAAGCACCGCCAATTCGACTAAAGCTTGCGCCGCTGATTGAAGTCCCAACAACTTTTGCCGACAATCCAGACTTAAACGAATCTACATACATACCCGACTCATTATCGCTATATGTATTAGTCGTGCTAACAGCCGTTATAACGCCACCGGCAACCGTAAGCGTAACATTAATCGTGTTTTGTTGGCCATGCGGCACTGAATAGTTAGCTGACGCAGTATAAGTACCGTCTTTATACCCACCAGTCGTAGTGGTCGATGGCGTGGTTGCAGTTGGTACGGTAGGAGTTGCAGTATTATTCGTCACCGGAGTGGTCGTCGTCGAATTATCGGCGCTTTCTTCCTGGGCTAAATCATCTTCGGTATCGGATGTGTTGCTATTCGTCTGTGCAGCGGGCTGGTTAGTTGATTCGACACTCGCCGTCGTTTTAATAGCAGTCTTAGGATCAATAAATAATGCGTAAGAACCAAAGCCTGTGGCTGCTACGATCGCCGCTGAACCAATCGAAAAAAATACCTTATCTCGCGTCTTCATATTGTATATATTATAGCAACTCACTTTAAATAAACTTAATATAAATTACAATTATAATTTAAAATTAAAACCCAATAGCGCACCGTCTTGTCCATATTGCAGTATACTTAAACTATCAAATAATATTCTGGAGTAATAAATGAGTACAAATAAAACTGAAGAATTCATAGTAAATGGCGAAGAAGTTATGGCTAAAATCAAAGAAATCATCAACGCCGGAAATGCAAGGCGCATTATCATCAAAGACATTGAAGATAAAACGTTGATTGAAATACCACTAACGATTGGAGTAGTTGCAGCCGTTTTAGCACCAGTACTGGCCGCTGTTGGAGCCCTAGCTGCAATCGTCACAAAATGCAAAATTATCGTTGAAAAGAAATAGCTAATTTTTAGCGCAAAGCTTGCATACTATACCCTTTTGCGGCCAATCCCTCGATAATGCACGGTACGGCAGCGGCCGTAGTCGATTTGGTTGAATGCATCAAAATACTAGCACCATCAAAAGCTCCAGCTAATACCTGAGAGCAAATCCAAGATGAACCAAATCCTGTCGTGTCCGCCGAAGTAGCCCCCCATAAAATTAATTTTACGCCATTTGCGGCAGCCGCGTCGTAAGTGACACTAGTGCGATTACCCCCAGGTGGACGAAAATAAGTCGGGCGGACTCCTGTAATTCGCACAATTTCGCTAATCGATTTTGCGATGTCATTATATTGCCAATCGTAGCTTCTGGTGCCGTAGTCATATATTGCATGTTCAAAACCATGCGATTGAACAGCGTGACCCTCAGCAACCGCTCGACGAAGGGCCGCCGCATCGGTATCAACTCTCGAACCAAGCTCAAAGAAAGTTACTTTAATCCCATAGCAAGCAGCATAATTCATAATCTGATTACCATAGGTCAAGCCGTCGTCAAAAGTAAGGTAAACAATGCCACTGCTTCCACCGCTTACTGGCTTAATAGTCTCGACGGTCGAATCATAATAATCAACTTTTAGGTTGTAAGATCTAACCCCATTTGTTCCTAAATCAGAAAATATTTTCTTCGTTGCAACCCTATCTAACCGGTTTCCGCCAACACTCTTAACCCTTTGGCAACTACCGATAGTCGATGCGCTGTTATAAGTGTCGACCTTAGCCGCAATGTCGGTGACTAAAGAATCTAGCTTAGAAGACGACCATTCAACTTTTATTTTTGAATCAGATTTAGTTACATCCAGCATTGCAAAAAGCTGGGCAGGCGAAATAGTTTCATGATAACTACCATTATTCAAAGTTATCGACTCGCCGACCATCGCTTTTGTATCTGCTAGCTTCGCTTCTAAATCAGCTTTTGTAATACTTGCAGCAACGATATCCAGTGATATATCACTAGTAAATTCATTTTTTGCTAATTTCTTTGACAGAGCATGACAAGTGTTATTAGCACTAAATCCTTTACCTGATTGATCAGGTTCAATCTTTAAGTCAGTATCGTAATAAAAGAATGCGTCTTTCGCTTCAGTTTGGCTAGAAGGAATCACAGATAAAGCATCGGTACATCTTTTTATATCAATTGATATAAATGGTTCAATCGAAGTATTAGTCTTAGTTTTTATCAAATCATACTTCTTCGACAAACTAAGCTTATTCAATCCCATAACCAGCTGCTCGGTCTTGTCTATATCAAAGCTAACCCCAACGTCACCTGGTTTAAAGGTCCAGCTAGCTGCCCCGCTTTTAAAAATAATTTCCTGCCCTTCAAACTGCGATTTCATATCCTTTAACTTGGAGTCTAGATGACTAGAATCTAGATTACCAAGGCTCTGCCCCAAAACTGTCACTTTTGGAAAACTATTCGTTTGAAAAAATATTGATTTCAAAAACCACGACTGCGAAAACCAGACTACCAAAAAGCAGACAAACAGCAACGCTGAAACAATCTTTATAAACCCTTTATAGCGTCTAACCCTAATAATAAATTTATTTTTAAAAAGTTTGTCTACTAACTCTTTCGCAAATAATCTACGAACATGCAATGAAGCTGGCTTCTCTTTAATTTTTCTTAGTTTTTTGTCTTTTTTAACACCCATTAAATTCAGTATCATCCAACAGGTATACATTTTCAAGTTGTTTTTTTGAAAATGCTATTATATATACATGAAACAAACTATAAATGTAAAAATCAACGCGTGGATCATTTGCATAATATTATTAGTTTTAAATTTAATTACAATTGGCTTTTGGCAGCCATGGAACAGCCAATCTGTTAGTGGTCGCAAAATCGTAGTTACAGGAACTACAACCATAAAAGCCGAAGCTGATCAATTTACGTTCAACCCATACTATCAGGTTGAAAACTCTGATAAAACCGCCGCGAACACAGAGCTTAGCAATAAATCCAACGCAATCATAGCTAAACTTAAAGAATTAGGTGTAGCCGACTCAGCTATTAAAACCGACGTTAATTCATATAAATACAGCATTTATTACGGTCCGAGTTCCGGTAACGAAACCTCAACACTGTACTTAACCGTAATTATAAATGACAAAACTCTGGCTCAAAAAGTCGAAGATTACATATCCACGACCAGCCCATCCGGGTCAATAACACCTCAAATATCGTTCTCAACCGCCAAATCAAAAACTCTCGAAGCTACTGCTCGCCAGCAAGCCATAGACGATGCGAAAACCAAAGCCGAAGCTAGCGCCAAGCAACTAGGTGCCAATATCGGACGAGTAATTAGCGTGACAGATAGTAATAATGGCGGCGGTATTTATCCAATGTACGCAACCACCGGTAACGCCGCTTCCGACTCGGTAAAAGAATCCAGTTCTACGTCATATACAATCCAACCCGGACAGAACGACTACACATTTAGCGTTGAAGTTACATACGAAATAAAATAGTAACAAAATAAAATAAATATCGGGCCATTTCGACCCGATTTTTATTTGTAACTTAATATTTAATATTGTTCAATAGCCCATAAAAATCGACAAAGCAATAAATCCATGGATTAGCGCAAGCCCTAACGACACCGCCACCATTGCTGGATGCCATTTAAAAGGCAAAAACTTTACACTGTGATGGCTGGCATAGCCAATCGAGGCCGTAAAAACAAAAGACAAGAAAGTCAAGAAGCCACCATAGGCTACTAATGGTATTCCAAACAATGTAGTAAGAGCAATTTGATGAATCATTTTACGATTACAACTCCTTTCATCTCGGGATGAATAGAACAATGGTAGTTATATGTGCCGGCTACGCTAAATATATGTTTTGAGGTTCCGCCATTTGACATATCACCCAAGCTAAAACTATTATCGTCTGCAACAATTTTATGTATCGATTGATCGTTATTTTGCCAAGTAACTTCATCGCCTTTATTAATAGTGATTGTCGTAGGGCTAAAGCTGAAGTTCTGAATCAATACCGTGCCAGCCACTGCGCTTTGCAAGCTTGGTTTATTATTCGAGCCTTGATTACTGTTATACGCAACAATCCCAATGACAGCCAATAATATGATTACCGCAGCCGCAATTATCCATACGGTTATATTCTTTTTCATCTTGACCTCTTTATTATTTATTAATTTAATTTTAGATATCGCACCGGTTGTCGCAGTAAAAAAATCGCCGTCTCTATTAATAAATACACCGACCAAGCCAAACGGACGACCCCTGTAGGCTATAGTGTCAGAAACAACTTTTTCGCCATCGTCAGATAAACCGAGTTTATGAATAGTACCTTCATTAAAGCTGCCAAAGTATAAATCATCTTTATAAAAAGCAATTTGAGTAGGCGTGATTACTGGCGTATAGGTTAATATTGGATCAATAAAGCGCGGATTATTCGAATAGCCCATAACTTCTGGCCAGCCGTAATTACCACCAGCTTTGATGATGTTAATTTCATCGTCATTATCTGGACCAACATCCGAGACATATAATTTACCATTCTTAGGATTAAAAGCCATCCCAAAGACATTTCGATGCCCAAGCGAATAAACAGGCGAGCCTTTGAATGGATTATCTTTTGGTATCGAACCGTCCGAATTAATTCTAAGAACTTTACCGCCTAGGTATTTAACATCCTGAGATTTTTCTTTTTCATGGTTATTAACGCCAGTACCAATATATAGCTTGCCGTCAGGTCCAAAAGCCATTACGCCACCATTATGAATGCGTCCGGCCGGTATATCTGAAATAATGATCTTTTCTTTATTGTTTTTTATAGAAAAACGAATAACTCGATTATCGGAATGGTCAATATCCTCACCTGCCGTAAAATATGCGTATATATCACCATTATTTTCAAAATCTGGATCGAGAGCAATTCCAAAAACACCCGCTTCATGATGCCCAGTAGCCTGGACTACCGGAAGGTGTTTTACGATGCGATAATCCTCCTTGCCAATAACTTCCCAGATATTCCCAGTTATTCGCTCACTAAAAAATGCTCGACCAGTTTTAGAAAAGACCAAACTTATCGGACCACCTTGAACTTCAATAGAATCGGGCATGCTCATGATTTTATCACCCCCTTAGCTATTTATAGTATATCTCAATATTAGCCTAGGCGCTAATCATGGCAATTAGTTAACTATACCTTTTACTAAGTCGCTGGCGTGACTTATCGGAACTGAAAAGCCAATATTTTGAGCTGCACCATTAACGGCAGTATTTATACCGATAACTTCACCTTTCATGTTCACGAGTGGACCGCCAGAATTACCAGAATTTATCGCGGCATCAGTCTGGATTAAATCTTCGAGCTCTGTTAACTTACCATATAAAGTCGATGAATCAGAGGTGGTCACCGGACGACCCAAGCCAGACACTATACCTTTTGTAACCGAGTAATCATAAACCCCAAGCACATTCCCTACAGCTAGAACCGTTTCTCCGACCTGAACCTTACTTGAATCGCCTATTTTAGCCGCCGTTAGATCTGATTTTGATTCAACTTTTAGCAACGCCAAGTCTTTATCTGCATCCGCCTTAACGACACTAGCAGTTAACTCAATTTTATCGTGCGTAGTAATTGTTATACTGTCACAATCTGCAATAACGTGATTATTAGTTAGAATATAACCATCCTTACTAATAATTATTCCCGTACCAGCACCCTCGGCATTATACGATTGACCAAACACGTTTCGATAACGGGTTTTTGTCAAAATACTAACCACGCTTTTTGAAATTTGATTAACTATACCGACGACATTTTCTTCACTACTAATATTATAGGTCCGATTCGTTTCGGTCAGGATTGTTTTTTTTGATTTCAAATACTCAACCGTAAAGTATGAACTCGCCGTAGCAACGCCAGCAATTAAAACTAAAATAACAAATACTCTAGCAAATAATTTCCAGTTAAATTTTAATAAAAATCTTGGTAGTTTTATTTTTTTCATAAACCTCCTTATGGTATTTTCGATTAATATTATTACCAAAACATAATAATTTTGGCAATATATTATCAGACTTTTATTTAAATTTTACTTAAATTACAGTTCGCGCAAACTCACGCTATATAACTACCGAATCGTATGTAATGACAGGTGTAGCCAGCTGGATATTTTTGTAAATAATCTTGATGATAATCTTCAGCATTATAAAATTTAACAAAAGGTTCCATAGTCGTGGCGACTGGCTTTTTCCATCTTTTCGACTTGTTAACTAAATCTATGAAATAATTCGCTTCGGCTTTTTCTTCGTCGTTAGAATAAAATATCACAGAGCGATAAGACGAGCCGATGTCATTACCTTGCCTATCTTTAGTAGTCGGATCATGAATTTGAAAGAAAAAATCTAAGATGTTTTTATACGAAGTTTCCATCTCGTCATATTCTATTTCTAGAACCTCGGCATGGCCTTCATGATTATTATAAGTAGGATTTTTAATACCTCCACCAGCATAACCAGCAGTCGTCTTTATTATCCCAGGTCGACTTCTAAAAAGCTCTTGAAGACCCCAGAAACAGCCACCACCTAGAACAACTTTCTTAGTCATTACTGACCTCGTTTGGAATAAACTTCATAGATATTGAGTTCACACAATATCTTGTATTTTTCGCAGTAAGCCGCTCGCCAACAAATATATGCCCCAAATGAGCGCCGCAATTAGCGCAGGTGATTTCCGTCCTTAACCCGTCCGAGTCTAAGGTTTTAATAACGGCGCCTTTAATTTCATCATCGAAACTCGGCCAGCCGCAGCCCGAATCAAACTTATCTTTTGAATCGTATAATGGCACGTCGCATCGACGACAAACATAGACACCAGCCTCATGATTATTAACATACTCGCCTATATATGGCGCCTCCGTACCCTTGTCTTCAATAACTCGTTTTTCTTCTGGAGTTAATTTATTCATATATCTATTATATGCCAAAATCAACCACGCAGTTGGCTAGCTCCCCTAATCAACCTAATTCGATTTAGCCAAGCTCCCGCGATGGCGACAACTAGCACCGATGCCGCAATCAGTGCGATATTGACACTATTTGATGGTAATTTATCCACAACAGGAGGATCGCTAACGGTAACAGCCGCACCCAAGACTTTTCCGGTATCTGGCTGAGGTTGCGTGCTAGTGACATAAAGTCCACTATCACCCTTAGCGACAATCGTAACATTAGATTTATTGCTACTGGTTATTGTCGGAACAAACGCTATTACTGATGGTGGGTCTTTGGGTGTTTGCGGATCAACTACTGGATCACCAGCGGCTGTATTTATTCCAAAGCTACCAAACCAATTTCCGAAAACGTTGATAAATAACATTCCAAACCAGCCGGATAATCCAAACCCACTATTTGTGATGTTGGCAATATTTACCGAGGCGGTAGCATCACCGCTAGTTGCGTTGCCAGCAGATGTGTTTTTAGCAACCGTAGCATTTCCCGATTTTGACGATAAAGTAATATTGTTCGTAATTTGGTTGGTGTTATTACTTACAATCGTAAGATCGGGCGAAGTAGTAATATCTGACTTTACGCCGCTACCTATGGCTGCGGCCGTAGAACCAGCTGGAGCATCAACTATAACACCAACCCATTTTCCAAGAACGTTCACAAAGACCAACAAACTGTTGCTTGCAACAATTTCATGTCCAGATAAGTTAAATATCACGACATTCGTATTAGCATCGCCAGTAGTTGCGCTACCGGCTTTGGTATTATCGGCAATTACCGCTTTTCCACTTTCGGCAGCCAGTGATACGTTATTTATAACCGACTGCAAATCGCTGGAATCAATTGATAATTTTGTAGATGGATCAACTTCAGTTATACCATTACTAGCAATGAGTTGAGGTATAAAATCCGGCGCAATTAATATGTCGCCGTTTAAGTTTCCATATATATTAATCGTTCCGATGAACGACTGATTGGCTGCCACCATAGAATTAATGATATTTACAACATTAGCCACGGTATTTGCCGTTCCGGAAGTTGCGCTTCCAGCCTTAGTATTACCGACTACCCCAGCATTTCCGGATGTAGCCTGAAGATTGACGTTATTAGTAATAGTATTATCATTTAACACATCTACATCGGTCGAAGACGTCGACCCAGACTCAAGTAAAGCCTTTAGCAGCATCGGCTGTAGTAAAATATCGCCATTGACGTCGCCCATGACATCAGTCGTAAAGTCGGCGGCTTTTTGATTGTCGCCAGTTGATAATACCGAATTTACATTATTAACGATTGCTGCAGTAGCACTCGCATCGCCACTTGCCGCATCTTTTGCGAGTGTATTTGAGATGACAGTTGCATTGCCAGTCTGGGCTGATGAATTAAGAGTATTATCTATATCGGTTGTATTATTACTATCAATCGTGGTGTCTGAATCTTGCTCAGTCGTTGCAGGATTTGGTTCATTAGATGTCGTAGCTTGATCAGCTGCTGGGTTAGTTGCCAATGGATCAGTAGACTGGTTAGGGGTTGAATCAACAGCTGGTTGTTCTTCCACAGGAGGAGTTGTAGTCTCGACAGGCTGTGGTATAGCCTTATACGTTCCAGTAGTCGCATCATACGACCATAGGTTAGTATTCCACCGACCAGTTGAAGCATCATAAGTATAGGTCTTAGGCGGCACAGTTGGCGCTGTTATTGGTACCGAATCTGCGACAGGCGGCGTAGTGATTACCTCACCTTCAGCCATTACAGACAGAGGCACATTGACCGCAAGAAAAACCGCAAATATATAGAGTTCGATTTTCTTGAGGGCTCGATTTGGTATTTTCATATTATCCTCACTCCCTTTAGGTCATTTTCAGAAAATAAATTCTCGGAGAGAGGATGCCCAAGCAGCTTGGCACCCTCTCTTTAGCTAGGCGCACTATAAACTTTTTATTAAAGAACTAATTGACTAATTAGTAATATGGAAAGTTATAGAAGTCGTGCTGTCATTTGTTGCATCACCAGTGGTAGCATCGCCACCAGTAGTGTTGTCCTCAACTTCAGCATCGCCAGTTGTTGCAGTTTGAGTATTAGTATTAGTAACACTCAAATGATTGTCGTTGTGAATATCGATGTCGACATCGTTATCTACACTGATCTCGTTTTCAGAGTCAGGACCAGTATTCTGGATACTTCCGCCAGAATTGTCGCTGCTCATATCAGAACCAGCAAGCATATCCGATGGACTCATAGAATTATCCACAGTTGCAGTTGCCGTAAAGCTGCTTGTGTTGCTTGTGCTACCAGTTCCTGCATTACCACCGGTAGTATTTTCCTCCACTTCCGCACTGGCCGTATGAGCCATTTGAGAATTGTGGTTTGAAGCGTTTAGGTTGTTATCGTTTCTGATATCAACATCGGCGCTAGTATCGTGTTGGATTGAGTTTTCAGAGTCAGGACCAGTTGTGTCAATAGCACCCGCTTCCGCGCCTACGACACTACCGGATAGACCAACCACTAAACTAAGTGATGCTAATCCCATTCCAACAGCTCTTTTAATGTTTGTTGTGTTCATACTTGCTTCCCCCTTTGTTTAGATAATATTTCTCGGGTGTTCGCCCGACCCTAAAGGGTATCTGATATGCCATTATGGGTCGCATGACCACCGTGATTTTAGACCAAGAAACAAGAATTCCGTCATATAAGTCGATACGGAATCCTGCATTCCCATCTCGTCTCACATCACCAAACTCTCAGTGATGGGTCAATAATAACCTAAATATTTACAGATGTATGTTAGAAATCTTACATAAAGACATTTTAAAAGCCCCGACTTATCCACGCTAGCTGCGTGTGGTCGGGGCTAAAAGTGCTTTTAGTAAGGATTCTTCTCCACACCACCTAAGACTAGAGAATGTTGCATAATGTATAATTTAAACTTATAGTTTTATTAAGGAGCTGCTATGAAAAAAATCAGATTGTGGAAGTTAACGTTACTATATATCGTTTCCTTAGGTTTTTACGAGTTTATTTGGCTTGCGCGTCGCAGAGATGAACTTACGAAAAAAACGAAGATCAAGCTACCGTCAAAACGATGGATGATAGGCATATTTATTGCATGGATAGCAAACGTTGCAATAACATTTGCTTTGCCGTTTTTCAACAGCGACACCGGAAGTGCAATCTTTTTAGCATACGTTATACTATTCACATTAATTTACGTGGCAACTCTTGTTATTAAGCTTTGGTGGCTTTGGAGCTTTTTTAAGGCAGCATCATCAGCTATAAATAACAAAGTAACATTCGGCTGGCTGATTGCCTACATACTGCTGCTTGGACCAGCTTATATCTTTGTCTTACAATTTTATTTCAACAGAAAGAATACCAGTCAGGACAAGCCGACTAAGAAATTTGTGACTCTCTCGATAATCGGTTTCGTGCTACTACAAGTAGCCATGTTTATAATTGCATTAACTTCAATGCTATCTATGATGAAAGACGCCGGCCTAATCCAACCACGGGTATCACATGATACGCCCGAAATGGTCAATGCTCTAAAAAAATCTAGCACCTTAGATAAAAAATATACTGCTTGTATTAATAAATTAAACATTGATTTTGTAGAAGTAACCAACGAGACTGAAGCCGCTTATTCGACAGCCTATGACAATTGCGAAACAATAAGACTCGAGCAAAATCAAGCCGCTGATCTGTATAACAAACTTCTAAATATCCAAAGAAGTGAATAATGCCAGTTAATAAAAATAAAAGCTTGCTACAAACAATAAAATGCTTACGTATTGTGTTGATAAAAAACAAGCAAACCAGCATCTTAATACTATTCGCAGTACTCAGTATCGCTATCTTAATACCATTAACTATTAGTTGTAATATGCGCCCAGTAAGTAGGGCATCGACGCAAACAAATGATAATAAACAAACAACAAAGAATATAGATCAAACAAAAGAACAAATCGTCACGCCGTTAGCTGAGGCCGAAACAAAAGCCAACGATACAATTGATGGCGAAAATACAATTACTCCGTCTATGATGCCAGACACATATGAAAAACCTAGCTATTCAATTGGAACTACAAAAAACATCACAGTCCATATTGGCGAATACGTTGGACCTTTCTCGGCAAGCACATCTGATGGTACCGTAGTTTCTTGGGAGACGCCTTTCGAAAAAGACAGCTACAGTGGCGTATACGGATACACTAATGACTCAACGGCGATATCTGGGTCAAGCAGTATGGAATACTACATACGAGCCGAGAGCAGCGCAACTCCAGGAACACATTATCTATATTTAACCGCCAAAAAAATGGATTCTTACCATCCGCAAATGTCATCAACAAGACTTACGGTCACAGTAGAACCCATCGGGCTAGAACCATATGTAAAAATATCTTCACCTTATACTACGTATACCGTAACTCGTGGAAGCTCAATACAAATTCCCTACACTATAGATAGGTCATACGGCTATACTGATATCGTATCCGTAACCGCAATGATCATAGGCGCAGAATCTAATGAGAATATTAGCGACATCAAGACGTCAACAGTTTCGACATCAGAAAACGGCGGTTATATAATTTTTGATGCGTCAGACCTACCGGGACCAAATAATATCAGGATAGCAATAATGAACTCTCCAGCGGATTTTAACTCTTCGTCAGGGCCAATATCAATCCAGGTAATAAATCCTTAGAATTAAACAGCCTAATTATCGGATTTTTTGTTTAAATAATCCTCAATCGCTTTTCTCAAAGCACCGTCGCCCAGAACTGAACAATGAAATTTATTTTTTGGTAGACCGCCTAATTTATCGGCGATTTTATCGGGCGTTATCTTGTAGGCTTCGGCAATATTCATACCTTTTACCATCTCCGACATCATCGAGGTAGAAGCAATCGCACTGGCACAGCCATAAGTTCGCCACTTAATATCCTTAATTATCTCATCTTCAATTTTTACATAAACTATCATCTGATCACCACAAACCACATTGCCAACAACGCCCTTGCCGTTAAAATCAAAATCAGCCTCACTACCACGCAAAACGTTTCTAGGATCTAAGAAATGTTCTTTTACAATATCTGAATAAACCCAATTATCACCCATTATTTATCTCCTGTTTCTAGCGTCGAAATCGATCGTAAGTCTTCAACGATTTTAGGTAAATATTGCATTACATAATCAACATCGTCGGTAGTATTATCAAGACCAAAACTAAACCGTATAGATCCGTGTGCCAACTCTGGGTCATCTAGCATCGCCATTAAAACGTGTGAAGGCTTAGTATCGCCGGAGGCGCATGCAGAACCAGTTGACGATGAAATCCCATAATTATCTAAGTATAAAAGTATAGACTCGCCCTCTGCACCTGGAAAGGACACATTCAAAATATTAGGCAATGTCGATTCTTGGTCGCCATTTACAATAACGCGTGGAATGCTTTTTAAAATAAGTTCGCGCAAATCGTTCTTAATCGGATTGATAATTTCCTGATACTTTTTTGGAGCACCCAGCGCGTCCTTTGCCGCCTGCCCAAATCCAACTATGCCGAGCGTATTATAAGTCCCAGCACGCCTGCCGGCTTCTTGATGCCCACCGACCATAAAAGGTGAATATAGTGACTGCTTTTTAACATAAAGCGCGCCAACGCCCTTTGGACCGTTTATTTTATGAGCCGAAAACGAGGCATAGTCGACATCCAAATCCTTAACATCAAAATCAACCTTACCTATCGCTTGAACGGCGTCGGTGTGCATCAAAGCGCCAGCTTCGTGCGCCAATCTACAAATCTCTTTAATGTCTTGGATAGTACCGGTTTCGTTATTTGCAAACATCACCGAGACTAAAGCCGTTTTTTCACTAAGCATTTTTCTAAGCTCATCAATTATTACGCGGCCACCACGATCAACGGATAAATAGCTAACCTTTATGCCGTTTTTTTCTAACCTTTTTGCGGCCTCGATTACACTTGGATGTTCAATTGCGCTGATAATTATTTCTTTTTTTATTTCATTATTGTTAATAATTTCACCGGCAATATTAATAACCGTATTATTACTCTCGGTTCCACCAGAAGTAAATATTATTTCATCGACATCAGCACCAACTAATTTAGCCACCGACTCCCTAGCTTGCTCTATCATTTTTTTTGCATTATGGCCTATGGAATGTAGACTAGACGGATTACCGTAGTTACCCAAAGCATTCGTCATAGCCCGTATAACGCTCGGGCTCATTTCAGTCGTCGCGCTGTTATCTAAATAGACGTTTTTCATAATTACTCTGTCGAGATTATCTCGCCATCTTTTAGTTTTAACAACCTTTGGTTGCGCGACCCGCGAAACCTTACAGTCAGATCTCGTTCAGACAAGATAAATGGGCCATCGATTAAAGCGTCTAAGCTTTTTACAAACTCCCATTTTTCACCGCCTTCCTCTTTGAGTTGTTTATAGGTAAACCCAGTAAAAGACCAGATAGACCAACCAAGCTCTGTTCTAGCCCAATCGGCTATTTCCTTACAAGCCTTGGGCTGCAGCATTGGCTCGCCACCACAAAAAGTTAAGCCCGTTTGGCCTCTTAAATTCTTTAGTTTACTTTTTACATCCTCAATATCAAAAACCATGCCACCACACTCATCCCAAGATTCGGGATTTTGGCAACCTAAACAATGCCGTCTGCAACCCTGACACCACACAACTGCCCGAAGGCCATCTCCGTTTACGATACTATCCGATTCGATAGGACCGCATAAACGAATTTGGCCTTCACTTAGCATAATATCTATACCTTACCGACTTGCTTTTTTTGAGAACTCTTTTTTTCTTCAATATCGATTTTATCAGGGACTGAATGCTTAACTCGAGCCTTTTCTTCGGCCTTTTTAGCATCATTCCAACGCTCAAGTGAGCCAACTAGATAGCCAGTAATGCGTCGTAGTCTTTCAAAAGGTTGGCCTTCGCTTTCTTTTCGGCCACACGATGGACAAACGTCACCAGGAATTATACCGGCAAACCCGCAGGCGGAGTCTCTATCAACTGGATGGTTGACGCTGCCGTAACCAATACCGGAGTCCTTCATCTTGCGGATAATCGCTTCAAATGCTGCCAAGTTATTGCTTGGATCGCCATCTAGCTCGACATAAGTAATATGTCCAGCATTACAAAGTGGGTGATATGGCGCTTCAATCTCGATTTTATCGAATGCACCAATATTATAATAGACAGGAACGTGGAATGAGTTTGTGTAGAATTCACGGTCAGTTACGCCCTTAATTTCTCCAAATTCCTTGAGGTCAATCTTGGTAAATCGTCCAGCTAAACCTTCGGCAGGTGTAGCAAGTAGACTAAAGTTCAGGGTGTGTTTTTTAGCTAATTCATCCATTCGGTCACGCATATGCCCAATAATTTCCGCGCCAAGCTCTTGCGATTCTTTTGACTCACCGTGATGTTTGCCAACCATCGCTACTAATGTTTCAGCTAGTCCGATAAAGCCAATCGACAAAGTTCCGTGCTTTATCACCTCACGAAGTTTATCATCTGGCCCTAAACCTTCACTGCCCATCCAGTTACCTTGGCCCATCAAGAATGGGAAGTTTCTAACTCTTCGCTCAGCCTGGAACTCAAACCTATCAATTATTTGCGCCGCAGCTAAATCAATCACCTTATCAAGATCTTTATAAAAACCGTCCCAGTCCGCTTCGGACCTTTTGTTTAAGGCAATACCGTTCTTGATACCGATTTTTGGTAAATTAATAGTCGAGAACGAACAGTTTCCGCGCCGTGTCGAGATACCATCGCTTTCAGGGAAAACAGAGGCAAAAACCCTAGTCCTACAACCCATAGTTGCCACTTCCGTCCTATAGTCACCTTTTTTGTAGTATTTCAAATTATAAGGGGCATCAATAAAGACGAAATTCGGGAATAAACGCTTGCAAGACACTTCCATCGCCCTAATAAACAGATCGTAATTTGGGTCGCTTGGATTGTAATTTACTCCCTCTTTGACCTTAAAGATTGAAATTGGGAAAATTGGAGTTTCACCTCGGCCAAGACCTTTCATGGTTGCTTCCAAAAACGCCTTTGTAGCAAGTCTACCTTCTGGAGTAATATCGGTACCAAAGTTTATAGACGTAAATGGCACCTGAGCACCAGCCCTAGAATGCATAGTATTTAAATTATGAACCAAACCTTCCATAGCCTGATAAGTCTGCTCGTCGGTATCGTTTGTCGCGGCGCTTATAGCCTTTTTTAGCTGCTCAACACTTAAAGATTCTTTCAACTCAGACTTAATAGATTCACCCAAAGCCTTTAGGCTCTTATCCGACAACTCTGGATAAGTCAGCTTATTCTTTGCATCAAAAGCTTCGATAGTCTTTTTAACCTGAGCTTTTTCAATCTTTTCCTTAGAGATAAAACCGATCAACTTATATATGTTTGACGTCACATTTTTGCGGAATGATTTTACTACACCAGGGGCCATAGCATAGTCGAAGTTAGGGATTGATTGACCACCATGCTGCTCATTTTGATTAGCTTGCAATAATATTGCAGTTAACGCTGCATAACTATTAATTGAATTTGGTGTCCTTAAAAATCCGTGACCAGTGTTAAAACCTTTTTCAAATAAAACCAACGGATCGGACTGGCAGCAAGTTAGTGTGCCGGTTGCCCAAAAATCAAGGTCGTGAACGTGCATGTCACCATTGTCGTGAGCCTGAACATGTTCTGGTCGCATCAAGAATGACTTAGCAAATTCCTTGCTTCCCTCAGCGCCAAATTGCAACATTTTTCCCATAGCCGTATCACCATCAACATTGGCATTGCCGCGTTTAACGTCACTATCTTCATCAGATTGAGCGTAAGCAATAGTCTTATAAACCTGCATTAAGTTAGTTTTTGCAGCTCTAATTCGGTTTCGTTCTTGGCGATAGGTAATATAATTCTTAGCAGTCTTTTTATATTTCGACTCTAAAAGTACTTCTTCGACAATATCCTGTAATTGTTCAACACTAGGGATTTTTTCCGAAATCTCTTTGTGGGCTTTTTCAATAACCTTGTCAGCTAATTTTAGCGCCTCTTTTTCGCCAAATTCTTCAGATATATTAGCTGCTTTAGTTATAGCCTCGGCTATTTTTTCTGGATTGAACTTTACAACCCTACCATCTCGTTTTCGAATAGACCTATACATAATACCCCTCCATTAGTTCGACAATTTTTATTTAAAATGTTGATTTATTTACGACTATATACGCTATATGTAGTGTATTAAGATTAGTACGCGTCCATACAATTGTCAACGCAAAAAATGTTGCGAAAAATGATAAGTTCAAAAAGATTCGACTCGCCACTTAACTACGAAGCATTTATATCAAGGCTGAAAAGCGTCAATTACAACGCCGTGTTATAATAATGCTTGTGTTTGGAAAGTTAAAACAAAAAACGAGGTCACTTTTAAATAGCCTAAAGTCCCGCTTGTCTAAAATTACTGTCAAAATCTGGATTATCCTTTTAGCCATTATTTTAATATTATTGTATGTTTTCAACTTTATAATCCCCAAAAGCATCGTATTTACCTACGCTGAAACAAAACATTGCATTTCTCAATTCGTCCTATTGCCAGGTCTACAAAAGCAGCCGAAAGATGAAAACTTCAAGATCAAAACAGAAGGCGGAGTAAAAATCGGCAGTTTTTATCTATTTTCTAATGAAATATGTATAACTCCCGCCACTGCACCTTCCGTCGGAGATGAAAAAATTAACCTTTCGCCTTTCGGTTGGATAATCTTTCGTAACAGCTACAATATACACGTCGGGGATAGACCTAAGGTTAGCGCGTCAACAGACCAACCAGTTGCAATAGCAAAGCCATTAAAATTCAACTTAGATAAAATCGATAAAATATTTGCTTACAAAATCGAGATTAACAGTAAAACCGGTGAATGCAATAATGAATCAGATAAAGTTAGTTGTGACATTAAAACCCTCAGCCTCAAACAAGGTGAAAAATACCCATATAAGCTAACGCGAACTTTCAACAATACCGAAACGTCTAGCGCGATTGAAGGTTATCTAAGTTTACTATCCCCAACTACTATCACCTCGACATCAATTAAATCCGGCGAGATGGTCTATTCCAACCCAAAAAGCTTTACATTCGAAACTGACAAAAAGTTAATTTCTGCCAATGTAATTTTAGAAAAAAACGAAAACGGTACATTTATTAAAGTTGATTCAACTAGCAAAATATCAGGATCGACCATCGAAACATCAATCGCAAGCGACCTAGGGCGAGAGGTAAAGTACAGGCTAACGATAGATAAGGCCGAAGGAGAAGATGGCAGCGTAATCGACTCCCCAAACATAATAGACTTTCAGACATCGGGCGGCCCGGTCGTATCAAGCATAAATATCGGCACTAGCGGAATTGATTCTAATGCTAGAATCTTAGTTACTTTTGATCAACCGATCTCCGACGTGCAAGATATATCCCAACTAGTAGATGTGGTCGGCGGTGACGCGAGCGTTAGCCGTACAAGTAATCAAATAATATTTAAACTAAATAGCCTGCCACGTTGTGGTGCATTTTCAATCAACATAAATAAAGGTATAAATAGCCAATACGGCTTTAGCTCAACGGCCGATTGGTCATATACATCAAGAGTTAGCTGCCGTTCAACCGAAATAATCGGCTATTCCGTCCTAGGTAAGCCAATCTATGCATATTATTACGGAAATGGCCCAACCACGATACTGTTTAATGGCGGCATACACGGCTCCGAACAGAGCGGTAAATCGACAATGCTAGACTGGGTATATTATCTTGACTCATACGCATACAAGATACCAGCAGACAGAAGAGTTGTCATAGTACCGAGCGTTAACCCAGATGGGCTAGCCACATCTAGCCGCTATAATGTCAACAACGTTAATATTGACCGAAATTTTGCTTCATCTAACTGGCAAACCGACATCGACACAAGCACTGGAATTATTCTAGGCGGCGGAGGAACACAGCCTGAATCAGAACCAGAAACAAAAGCACTAGCTGACCTTACAAGAAACCTAATGCCAAGACTAATCGTATCGTTTCACGCCCAAGGGCGATTAGTTGGAGCCAACCAGGTCGGAGATTCAATCGCTATTGGCAATCTATACGCAGCAGACGTCGGTTATAGCAGTATGATTGGAATTGCCGAAGAAGTAATGGGATATTCTATAACCGGAGAATACGAAGAATGGGCCGGAGAAAAATACGGCATACCAGCAATCCTAATTGAGCTTCCAACGGCAAGTGGATCATATTTTTCATCAAACCAGTCTACTATTTGGAAAATGGTCAGTATTTAGCTTACAAATTAGACGTTTTACTTAATTGACAGATACAACTTAATTACAATATAGTAACTTCAATGAATGAGGTTAGCTCAACAAATTACCACCCTACCCGTCCTACGGAAAATGCCAGTTTAAAAGACAGGATAAGACATGTTTAATATATTTTTTGAAACCCTAAAAGACAGCATCAGTATGGTGCCGCTTTTGCTTGTTATTTACGTTGGCATAGAACTAATCGAACTAAAATGGGGCGACAAGATTAGATTATTGGTCCAAAAATCAGGATCAGCTGGCCCAGCGATTGGAGCGATCGGCGGAAGTATACCACAATGCGGGTTTTCGGTGATCGGATCGACTCTTTATACTCAAAAACTTATTACCATAGGAACACTACTGGCAATCTTATTATCAACTTCGGACGAGGCCATACCCGTAATCCTTTCACAGCCCAACAAAGCCGCAATTATTATTCCTATTATTTTGACAAAGGTTTTTATTGCAATCGTAGCCGGCTATTCAATTGATTTTATTTTTAGAAAGAAAAATAAAAAGGTCCTATCTCATATCGCAGAATATAAAAGCGGTAAAGACGCCAAATCGCATCATCACGAAGAAACAATTAGCGAAACAGTTGCATGCTGCGGGCATAACCCGACCGCAGCAATTAATGACCTTAACGTCAAAAGTATATTTATCCATCCAGCAATTCACACTTTAAAAATATTTGCGTTTATTTTCGCCGTCTCTTTATTAATTAACCTCACTATATTTTGGATAGGCGAAAAAGCCTTAAGTTCCCTCTTTGCGGGTCACGTTGTATTACAACCGTTTATCGCTGCGCTTGTCGGCCTAATGCCAAACTGCGCATCGTCGGTCGCCATTACCGGGTTATATCTAAAGGGTGCAATTACCTATGGTTCCGTGATTGCCGGACTTTGCGCCAGCGGTGGTCTGGGATTATTAATAATATTCAAAGAAGACAAAAGCAGAAAAGATATAATCAAAATAATTGCGCTGCTTTACGGCATTAGTGTTCTTGCTGGTTTAATAATCCAGTTTTTAAATATATCACCGAAATTATTCTAGGAACATTAGTTATTCTTTATCGAACATCTACTCGAGCGGTCATACCAGCTTGATAAGGCGTACTACTGTAGCCATTATGAATTTGGCCACTTGGCGACTCAAACGTATCTTCAACATCCTTAATCGTCCGAATAGCTTCTTGCTGGCTATCATAAAAAATAATTGTATATTTGCAATTAAGTGACCTATCGGCCGAATTTGAGTAATCAAATCTTAACCACGCTTCAGTATCACCAGCTGGATCTTTTTCGACCGCAACCGCGCCAATTTTAACAAGATCGATACAAGAGCTTAAAGAACCTGGAGTATTTTCTTGTTTACTATCTAACGAATTGCCCTTTTGAATCGCAATATAGCTAACTCCACCAATGCCAATAATAACAATCGCGGATATAACAATACTCAGTACTGAATGTACTAGTAAAATGCTTTTAATTTTTAGCCACATATATTCCTCCGTTATTTTATAGTTCGATTATACATTACCTGAATCAACCTAATTAATGACAGAACGGTCCCAATAATATCTTCAACCGTCGAACCACGAGATAAATCACTAATCGGTTTTTTAAAGCCAAGCAATATCGGCCCATAGGCTTTAGCACCTGCGAATTGTTCCAGTCCTTTATACAAAATGTTTGCTGAATTTATATCTGGGCAAATTAGCACATTAGCATTGCCAGCTACGTCAGATTTCGGCGCCTTCTTACCTGCTATCTCTTTATTAATAGCTGCATCTAATTGCATCTCACCATCAATATCAACATCCGGACGATACATATCAACAAGCTTGATTGCATCTCTAATTTTAGTAATTGAATCATCTTTTCCGCCACTGCCAAATGTCGAGAATGAAAGCATAGCAACTTTTGACGATCCAAGAATTTTCGCTGCAGCATCGTTTGCCAATATCGCAATATCAGACAACTGCTCGACGGTTGGATTTTTACAAGTAGCAACGTCCGATAATATAATCTGCCTGCCGTCGGGAAATTCTATTAGCATCAAGCTAGAAAAGGTATTTCTATTCTTGTCGTCTAACCCAATATATTCTCTTGCTGCAATAATTACGTCACGCGAAGGCAAATCTATCCCAGCCACACATGCATCCACGCGACCGTCACTTAACATTTGCATCGCCTCGATCAAAGATTTACCAGAACCATCGAGTAATATCGGAAAACAAAAGCCCCGCGAAGAAAGCACGCTCGTGGCTTGTTTAATTAATTCATTATCTCCTTCAGGAAAAACAACCTTTAACATAGAGCCTCCAATAATTTCATCATATCACTAAACATTTAAATGCATATTTCACATATACACAATAAAATATATTATTTCGATAATGGGTCGTCTGTGAATTTTTTAGCAACTTTGAAAATCTCGAATAATTGTGCATCACGCTTAGCTATAACTTCTTCGCTATTTAAGCCGGAATAATCATAAAATCCTTTACCAGCCTTAAAGCCCAACTCGCCTTTTTCGATATGCTTTTCCAAAGTTATCGGCATATCTTTCTCTGGCGGAAAGGTATAACTTTTGTTCTTGAAATTACTTGCCGTCATATCAAGGCCACCAAAATCAATCCGCTGGCATAGACCTAAAACTACCGCTCGTGGTATAAAGCTAGCCTTAGCAGCGTCATCGATATCCTGAGGTGTGCAATAATCATTATCAAGCAGATTAAAGACTTCTTGGTTTAGGCACATTTGCAGACGGTTAACGATATAGCCCGGAATGAATTTTTTCATCAAAATTGCCTTTTTACCACACATCTCCAACAGTTGCTTGGTGATTTGACCATATTCTTCTGGGGCATCGACGGCTTTAACCACCTCAACTAGCGGAATTAGTTGCGCCGGCGCATACCAATGAGCAATCACTATATTCTTTAAAATCTCTTTTGGCACAATCTCAAATATATTTAAGGCCGAGGTATTAGAAGCAACAATGCAATCATCTTTAATATATTTAAGTAGATTTTCGAACAATTCAAGTTTTGCATCCTTGTTTTCGACAATCGTTTCTTGAATAAAATCAGCATCTTTTACAGCTTTTTCAAAATCGGTCGTATAATCAATAGACCGCTCAAACTCATCGACTTTTTCGTAACTAAGTAGGCCTTCGTCTAAAAAGCTTTTAAAGCCTTCAGCCACAGCAACCCGCGCATTGTTTAGCGTATCTTCGCTTCGCGTCCAAACAGTTACGGCAAATCCGCCCATAGCATAAGATTGCGCAATGCCCGGACCCATCGTTCCAGCGCCTAAAACTGTAATCTTTTTTATCTGGCTAACTTCTTTAATCACTAGAACCTCTCGTTAAGTTATATATGCATTATATCAAGTATCACTAAACTGGTTCACGTTGAAAGGCAATAGTTACGAAATGCTCGCCCTCTTCGTAGGTCGGAACCAGTTCGCCTACGACAATATATTTTTGGAACATATTTTTAACAACTTCCTTGGGCGGAAAAACATAGCGGGCAGGGTATGGATCATGTTCATCGCGCGGTGATTTTATAACAGTCCAGTCAGTAGATTTTGCCGCTTTACCCATGGCTGGCATAATTCGAGATAGATTAGGATTAATATATTCATTTTTTAATGGCGTCTGCGCTGAAAGGAAAAACCTTGAACAAAATACGCCATTCGGTCTTAGGCTATTATATATAGCTTTGATAATACGTTGCCATTCCGCTGGGAACTCTAAACAAAATAACCCATTATCGGTCACAATATTATCGTATCGTTCTTGATTACTTTCCAAAAAAGTAATCCAATCGCTGCACACATAATTCACCCCATCGACACGAAATTGATTAATGGCCTCGGGTGAAAAATCTACGGACGTAACAGAATCTGATATATCGAACATAGCTTTGCACAGACCTTTTGTCGCGCCTAAAACTAGCACGTCACTACCAGGCTTAACGAATTTTTGTTGATATTTCAGCTCTTGTTCATTCGGCGCTAACGGCACATCAAATCCCCACTCGTCCCAATGAGCTGCGCGAAAATCCCAAACTTTTTGCTGATTAAACAAATCTTCCGACATATACTAATTACGAACTAGTCGTGGACGACGTTGAATTTCCTTTAATTCACCGCAGCAAGTTTTACATAAACCACACTCGGCAAATTTTCCATCAACAAATCGAGGATGACGACAAGACCAAGTTAATTCAGCAAGTTCAGGCGGCAGAGAATCGTACACTTCCTGTTTTGTCATATCTTTCATTGGAAATTCTTTTACAAGGCTGCTATGGTCCTCGATATCGCGGTGAAATACATTATGCATAGACTTACTACGCTCAATTGTTTTTAATGAATGATCACTCTTTTGGCCCCAGTCAGTCCCTGTTGCCCCGATAATTACCTTTTTTATCGAAGAGTCACGCGATGTCATATAACCACTCATAAACCCGATAATTTCAGCATCATACAAAAAATCACCATTAAAACTAGGCGTATTAATAGTCGATTCACTGGTCGTAAACGGTACAGTCGAATGTATACGAAGATATTCATAAACAGCATTAACGGCCATTAATTCAACTTCCCAACGTTTCTCATTATTCTGAATATTTATATGATGTACGTGAATATTACCATATTTTTCTGGATGGTTTAAAACATAAAATAATGCCGCAGTTGAGTCGATACCGCCAGAAAACATAACTAGTGTCGAAAAACTGTCTGGATTTAATATGTTTATTGGATATTTAAGTATTTTTCTATTATTCATAGAAAATAAGACCTTCACCGCCATTCATACCCCAGTTATCACCCACAGCCGAACCGTCCAGACTAATTACACATTCAGTTACCCCGCCGTAGCTAAAAGATTCTCCCTGTGGACAATCTTGTGTTCCACTCAAAAAATAATGTATAAAACCATCTTTATCATAATTACCAGTCTCATCGTTATATTCATTATTATATAAAATGCCACGATAATGACCATTGGAAGTATCCGACCAACGAGCATTCGGAATCGTTGACGTGTAAGCATCGCTTAAACTAGCTGACGGCATATAGCTAGTGGTTGCCTCTAATTCGTCATTAAAATCAGCCGACGCCCCATGATAAACAGTGTCTGATTCAAAGACGGACCATGTAGCGCACCAACCAGCTCTATAAACACTCGTAGCAGGATAATCTTCTGGCTTGCCAAGGCAAACAGGATCGTCATCATTACCAGTAATTGGGTATTCGCCTTCTTTTGCTTTATATACTTCAAATATTTTTAAATACGAAGATACTGCTGCGATTATTTTAGCGTTATTAGCCCGTTCTCGAACACTGTTATAACCGACAGTTGTTATTGAAGCGAGTATTGATATTACAGCTATTACAACTACTAGTTCAACAAGCGTAAAAGCCTCTTTATCTATACTTTTTTTAAGCACTACCATATTGCCAAGTATAGTAACCGACCTCTAATACGTCAAGCCAAGCCGGCTAACTTATATCTCTTGTCAGATAAATGTGCCAGTTCGTTCTTTGACTAACGGGCATAAAAGTATAGCTAATGATAGCTAGACCGTTCCGCTTGAGCACTTCAGTGAAGTCCTCATTAGTCCAGTAAGTAAACAATCTTTCCTCGTGCACGCCATCAATATCTCTAACTTCAAATTCCTCTTTATCGCCCACCTTTATAGCAATCATGCCAATAGCGCCTTTTATCGTTACGGATTTTATTGAGCGAATAGCTTCATCAATTCTAGATTTGGGTATATGCAATAATACGGCCGCAGCCCAAAAAGCATCGAATTTTCTATTTAGTTCAGATAAATTATAAACATTACATTTTACAAAAGTACCATTTGGGACATTAATTCTTGCAACCCCAACCATGCCCTCAGAGGCATCTGTACCAGTATAATTATAATGTTTAGCTAATTCGATCGCATCGCGCCCACCGCCACAACCAATCTCTAACACCGATGCGCCATCGGCAACGAGCCCATAAAATTCATTTAAGGCATTTGCAAAGAAATTGTTTGATAAATCAAAGTTATGCTGCTTTGCCCAAACAGCAGCGTTATTGTCATAAGTTCGCACGGTAGCGTCTTCTTGGCTATTGGTCATGAGAATATTATATTACATACCGCACAACAAGAATCGTGATTAGTCTTTTTTACCAGCACTAGATCCGGCCACATAACCGGTTGACCAACATAATTGCAACGAGAATCCGCCAGATGGTCTGTTGATATGCAGCAAATCACCAGTGACAAAAAGATTACTAACTATTTTTGATCGCATTGTTTTCATATCGACTTCAGTTAAGGCCAATCCACCATCGGCAACGATAGCTCGATCCATACCCATCAGACCGGTAATTGTAATTGGCAACGCCTTAAACAGATTAACTATCTTTTTTCGATCATCTTTTGTCACTGAATGAACTTTAGTTTCGATATCCATATGCTCGGAAAGTAATACCAACATCCCCTTAGACATTCCTGCCGGTACCAGTTCACTAACAATATTTTTTAGTGTTTTATTTTTATTAACATCAAAAATACTAATTATTTGGCGCTCTAGATTGCCAATATCAATTTTCGGAAACATATCAATCTCGGCAGTAACAATTCCCGTCGGCAACAGTTTTGAAACCTTTGAAGCGCTATTTAAAATCAACGGACCAGAAAGGCCAAACTGAGTAAATAATAATCTGCCATTTAATTTAAATTCTTTTACGCCATCAACAAAAAAGGTTATCTTCATATCTTCCAGCGATATACCAGACAGTTCACTCGCCCAACGTTCTTTAGTCGCCAGCGGCACCAGGCTCGGAGTTGGACTTACGACTGTATGTCCTAGCTGTTTAAGCCATTTATAGCCATCGCCTGTCGAGCCAGTCTCTGGATGCGATACGCCGCCGGTGGCAAAGATATATTCCGTAGCTGTCAGCTCTTCGCCTCCGCATAAAATCGATTCAATATTACCGTCTTTGATTTGCAAGCCCGAAACGGCGCAGCCAGTTCGCACCTCGACATTGCCATGATGCATATAATCAGTTAAAAACTGCACGACATCAAATGCGCTTTGCGATTTTGGAAACACCCGATTATATTCCTCGGTTACGAGAGGTAATCCGTTTGAATTAAAGAAATCAAATGCGTCTTTTTCGCCAAATTGAGCAAAAAGCGAATATAAAAACTGTTTTGAACTACCATATTTTTCCAAGAGCATATGTTCATCGTCGATAGCATTCAATATATTACAGCGACCGTTGCCAGTTATAAGTATCTTACTGCCAAGCTGTTTATTTTTCTCAAGCAAAAGTACGCGAAGTCCGCGCTCACCGGCACGCCCAGACGCTATCATCCCTGACGCGCCACCGCCTATTACTATGAGGTCGTATTTATTTGCCATGATTATTTATAGTTTACACTAAAGCGTATTATAATTTATATTTTGTAATTAAATGGTGTGGATAACGAGAGTCGAACTCGCACGCCTTTCAGCACAGGCTTGTTGAACCACTGATTAATTCCGTAGTTCAGGCAAGCCTGTTAGTCTACCATTCCATCATATCCACAAATAATTGAGCCCCGAAGGGCTCAATCGCTTATTGGTCGCCAGTATCGTCTTTGATACTTGTGGTCGGACCATTAGCCTGAACCCAAGTAATCGACTGCTTAACACCCTGCTTCGAATCGTATGATTCGCTGCTAATTGCTACCGTCTTGTAGTTCTCATCAGAACGCAGAACCCAGTAGTAGTCGCCTTTAGTGTCCTTACGAATAATGTAAGTCGCCATTGTTTATTTAATCCTTTAATGTCGTATTCCCTCATTTGACGCTTAAAGTTTTTTTATGGGTTTTATGGTAAAATGAGAAAAGTAAAGGGTCATCAAATTCTTTACGAGGAAACGCCTGTCGGGCGTTTTTCTCATTTTACGGCAACTTATACCCCCGGCTTCCACCGAACCAGGCTACTAGTGATTATAGCTAATAAATTCAAAAAGTCAATGCTATAAACCAAAACCACGTAAGAATAATAGTAAGTATTGACATATAGATACATTTTTTGTATGATTTAAGTACTATGATACTAAATTACCGCATAAAGAATTTCTATTCTATCGGAGAAGATGGCGTGACTATTAACTTTGGTGTTGACGGCAATGCTCCAAAGAATAATTTATTTATTAGTAGAGGCGATGTTGCTGGCCGTATTTCACTGATCGAATCAGTAATTGGTCCAAATGCTTCCGGCAAAACTAGAATACTACAGGGTATAGCCTTTCTTGCTTACCTCATCGGTTGTTCATATAGTAATAACCCAAAGTCCGACATCCCATTTGAGCCGCACATTGCCAATTATAAAAAGCCTTCCGAGGTGTCTACTAAATTTACTATCAATAATCGTGTATTTGAATATTTGTTTATTCTTGACAACAAAAAAATAATTAAAGAAGAGCTAAAAGAATACAGCCGAACCAAAGAACGAATAACAGCAAAAACATTGGCATCACGTAAGTGGGATTCTAGCAAGGACTCTTATATTCTGATTGATAAAGGTCTCGGTATTTCGAGCCCAACAGAGCTACGTAAAAACGCAAGTATGATTGCGTCCACTATGCAAAAAGAGAATCCAAGCGATCTAGCAAAACTCATATCAGATTACTGGTCAAAAAATGTGTTTACATATAACCTGTGGGTAAAGGGCAACACTGAAGACTCAACAATGGCTTTTGACAGATTAGTGCAAATAAGCCTGCATAGGCTATTGGAACAAAAAAACAACCCCGTCCAGGAAAGATTAAAAGAAACGCTATCTAAATACGATATAGGTTTTAGTGATTTTTTTAAGCACGAAACCACATTACCCATACCTGGTGCTAGTAAGCAAATACTATACGGCATAAATCACAAGTTTATTGATGAAGAGTTTAAAACTCTTATAGAACAAGAGTCATCGGGTACGAAAAGAATGATTGTCATCCTCGATAATATAATGGACGCTTTGTCTGTAAAGAACAGTGGTATAGCAGTAATTGATGAAATAGACGCATTCCTACATCCCGACATAGTAGAGGCTTTTGTCGATTTGTTTATTAGCCCAGAGACTAACCCAAATAAAGCGCAGCTGCTCTTTAGCACCCACAATCATCGGCTGCTAAATGCGTTAGATAGTCGACAAATTATTCTTGTCGAAAAAAATAAGTATGGCAAAACTGAATCTTGGCGACTAGATGAAGTCGAAGGCATAAAATCAACAGACAACTACTTTACAAGGTACATAAGTGGCGCTTATGGCGCACGTCCAAAGATTGGCATGTAATGCCTAAAGTTCATCGAACGAAAAGAACCCGCCTTATCTATTGCGAGGGCGCAGAAGACAAGGCATTTCTCGACTGTCTAAAATCAATATATATTAGCGACGTATATAACGTAGATATAAAGTCGGGAACTGGCGGTGACCAGGTTAGCCTAGCTGAAACCGCATTTAGAGTTGGCGTCTTTTATGAAGATAGATATTTAAAAATTGACGGAGATCGGGATTCCGACTGGAATAATAGTAGTTACATAAGCATAGAAGACTTTGGAAATAAAAATAATTTAATGATTTTAAAGAGTATACCCATACTCGAGAAACTTCTGGTAAATATCCTAGACCCAAACAAATCGTTAAACGATTTGCGATGGAAATCTCACTTCGAACGTAACTACATAGGAACAAATAAAAGAACCGACGTGCGCGAATACCAACGACTATTTACAAGGAATGTGATTGAAGAAGCAAGGGCGAGATTACCAGAACTGCAATCACTAATTGATATTTTCTGACACAAACTGAGACTCAAAAATACAATAAACGCTTCGGCACAACTCATAATAAATAAAACACCAGACAAAACTTCTGGTGTTTTATTTATTGGTCCGACGACTAGAAGTCGTCTCGATCTGCCCACCTCCTCCGTTTGCTAATAAAAATATGTAAACACATTTTTATTTCACCGCTCTACGCCAAGCCAATACGTTGCGAACCGAAATTTCACAATATGACGTCCTCCAAATTGGTTAATTTTCGGGGCCAGTTTTGATAAACATTTTTAGCGAATTACTTGATTGACTGTGCGTTATTAGACTTTATCCAAGCTTTAAGTTTCTCATCCTGCTCTTTTCTATCAGTTTTAGAACCTTGCCACGCTTTGTACGCTTCCATATAATCCTCGTTCTCGGCTTTTTCCTTTAAGTCCGCCAATACCGCACTAGCCTCGCCCGCCTTCTCCATAATTTTATAAATCAACATACCATACGGAAACGCGAGAATAGCTAACCAATTCAAAGCTTCTCTAGGTTTATCCGACCCGATATAAGCAAAGTATATAATACCCAATACAACAAGGGGTATAAAAGTAAGAAAATTGACCCAACCAAGGCTTTTTAGTTTTTCTTTGTAATAATCTGAGCCATGCAACTGAAATTTTTCTAGCTTTGGCTCATCTCTACCAACTCTGAATCTATATTCCTTGCCCTTATGCGTAAAGGTCTCGTAGGTTATCATAACTTTCCTTCCATCCATAAATATTTTTCAATATAATTTCATTCAGAGTGTTGTTACTCGTAAGATTATTTACAACCACTTTCATTATAGCAACATCAGAAAACGTTAACCTATGCGTGTTATTCAATGCCGGTTTTAAGACGACCAGATAGCGATTTTACCCTTTCCGCTCATTTATGGAAGGTGGTCCGACGACTGGACATCGCCTCGCTTTGCTCGTCTCCTCCTTTCGCACACAAAAGAAAATGCTTCGCGCTTTCTTTTGTTTAGCTCGCTTC
>Ga0302288_1000440_pt1 | contig 33967 bp, 23 predicted proteins | sample III_Fen_N1_1_FD_194549 | JGI IMG/M metagenome (GOLD analysis project Ga0302288, IMG submission 194549) | Peat permafrost microbial communities from Stordalen Mire near Abisko, Sweden - III_Fen_N1_1 | ecosystem: Environmental > Terrestrial > Soil > Wetlands > Permafrost | place: Sweden: Abisko...
AGATGGTTTTCCACGGAATGTGGCACAAGCCGAAGCATTGGAAGCACTAATGACCAGGCTAAACAAGGAAACTACCATCCTGTTGGATTTACATGTGGACAATCAGGAGTTGATTAACAGGCTGCTTAAACGTGGCGAAACATCAGGACGTTGTGATGACAACCTTGAAACGATTAAAAAGAGGTTGGAAGTTTACGAAAGCAAAACAGCTCCCGTAAGTGACTTCTACAGAAATAAAAATAAATATGCTGCCATTAATGGCATGGGTACCATCGACGAAATATTCGGACGCATTTCCTCCGTCATCGATTCTAAACGATAATACAAAGTAAATAAATTTCTTTCTCTTAACAACCACTGGAACTAAACCCAATGTGATTTGTTATCTCCTAAATTAAATAGATATCATGGCTAGCTCAAATTTTGTTGATTACGTAAAGATATTTTGTCGTTCAGGCAAAGGTGGACCTGGGTCAAAGCATTTATACCGCGACAAACTAACAATGAAAGGTGGTCCTGATGGTGGAGATGGCGGACGCGGAGGTCATATTATCTTACGTGGAAGTAAAAACCACTGGACACTTATCCACCTGAAATATGCACGGCATATCCATGCAGGAGATGGTGAAAGCGGCGGTTTAAGCCGTAGTTTTGGGAAAGAAGGAGATGACAAAACCATTGAAGTCCCTTGTGGTACCGTGGTGTATGATGCTGAAACAGGTGAATTTCTGTGCGATATCAAAGAAGATGGTGAAGAAGTGATATTGGTCAATGGGGGTCGTGGAGGGCAGGGAAACTGGCACTTCCGTTCGTCAACCAATCAAACACCACGATTTGCTCAACCTGGTGAAGCTTCGATCGAGAAAACAGTTATCCTTCAATTGAAAGTACTTGCCGATGTGGGACTGGTAGGTTTCCCGAATGCAGGGAAATCCACGCTGCTATCTGTTGTCTCAGCTGCTAAACCTGAAATTGCCGATTATCCGTTTACAACCCTGGTTCCTAATCTTGGGATTGTATCTTATCGTGATAACAAATCTTTTGTTATGGCAGATATTCCGGGAATTATAGAAGGTGCTGCTGAAGGCCGTGGTCTTGGGTTACGCTTTTTACGACATATTGAACGAAATTCCATTTTGCTATTCATGATCCCCGCAGATTGTAACGACATTATCGCTGAATACAATATTTTGTTGAATGAGTTGAAACAATACAATCCTGAACTCGTTGACAAACAGCGTATATTAGCCATTACTAAATGTGACTTGCTGGATGATGAATTAATGGCTGAAGTTAAAAAAACAATCCCTGCTGACATTCAAACCGTATTCATATCATCAATAAGTGGTTTAGGTATTGCAGAATTAAAGGATCTGATTTGGACTGAAATCAACAAAGAATCCAACAAAGTAGTTGAAATCACACACCGGCCAATGGAAGTGACTTTCCACGAAGTGGAAGAGGAAATTGAAGAAGATGAAGAAGAAGATGAAGAAGATGATTTAAGCAAGTACAAAGGCATTGGTTGGGATGAGCTATAAGGCAGATAGTTGTTAGCAAGTATTCAGTTGTATGATAACTTACAATTTACTAAATAAATATAATGAAATTGCCCATTTTTGCACTGACCGGGAAGGTGGTGTAAGCATGGGCAATTATGCATCATTCAATTTAAGTCCATTTTCTGGTGATAATCCTGCAAATGTCAATAAGAATAAAGAAATTCTATGCAAGCAATTTGGAATAGATGCTGAAAAACTGATCATTCCCTATCAAACTCACGGAACCAAAATACTTGAAATTGACGACTCTTTTTTTCAACTTTCACAGTATGAGAAAACTCAATCTCTAAATGGCATCGATGCACTTTTTACACATCTAAAAAATGTATGTATTGCCGTTACAACTGCCGATTGTGTCCCTTTGTTATTTTTTGATCCTCAGAAACAAGTCATTGCTGTTGCACATGCAGGCTGGCGTGGTACATGTTCAAAAATTGCAGAAAAGACCGTACAACGTTTAATCGACAAATTTGATTGTAATCCGGCAGACATCCTCGCAGTAGTAGGTCCATCCATCTCATCAAAAGTCTATGAGGTAGGGAAAGAAGTAGTTGATAGTTTTGAAAATGCCGGATTTGAAATTTCAAGAATTGTTACCATCCGGAACCATTCATTCTATCTTGACCTTTGGAAAGCCAATCAACTTTCATTACAGAGTGTTGGCGTTCTACTCGATCACATTGAGATTTCAGGCATATGCACCCATACCGAACACGAGCGTTTTTTCTCAGCCCGACGACTTGGTGTAAAATCCGGCAGGATAACAAGCGGAATAATGTTAACGGGTGAACAAGGGATAATAGTTTAATTTCCGAAAATGAACATAACCATTTCACAAACAATCAAAGAAGCCTTTCCTGAACTCACCCTGGCAGTTATCAGTTGCGAGGTCATGAATACGCCTACCACTGCGGGTTTATGGAATGAAATGGAAATAGAAGTAGAGAGGATCGCTTCAACGCTTACATTAGAAGAAATCAACAAACGCCCGGAAATTAAGGCAACCCGAAAAGCCTACAAAGTACTCGGAAAAGATCCGAATAGGTATCGCCCGTCAGCAGAAGCTTTATGCCGTAGGATTATTCGTGGTATCCCGATTTATAGGGTCAGCACATTGGTTGACATTATCAATCTCGTTTCTGTGCGTAGTGGATTTTCAATCGGCGGCTTTGACAGTGATAAAATTCAGGGAGATATTGAATTAGGCGTTGGTACAAATCATGATATTTTTGAAGCCATTGGCCGGGGACTCCTTAACGTTGAAGGGTTACCCCTCTATCGCGATCAGGTTGGAGGCATAGGAACACCCACAAGCGACAATGAACGCACCAAGATATCGGAGAAGACTGCTAAACTATTATTGATAATAAACGGGTACGGTGGAAAAGAAACACTACAGGAAGCGATAGATCATGCGATTAAACTATTAACCGGCTATGCTTATTTACAAAAACATGAAATTATATGGATTCATTAAACTAAGTAATCGTAGATATTTAACGGTATATTTGTTAATCTACAAAAGCTTACGTTTCAGTGTCATACCAATTATTAATTGTTAATTATCAATTACTTAACTCTCCAGATTTCCCATCATTTTTTCTAATTCCTCATCCAAATCATGCAATTGTTTCTTGCATAATTCCATCAATAAAGCTGCTCGTTTCACTTTTTCAGCAATCATATCCATATTCACTTCCGAATTATTTTCCAATTCAGCCAATATAGCCTCAAGTTCTGTGACTGCTTCGGTATAAGTTAGTTTGAGTTTTGACATAGTAGTTTTAAGTTTGAAGAGTTTGATGTTTAGGTAGTTTTAACTCTGAAAGCATATGCTATTTTCATGATCTGTTTTACAAACCAAATGGAAAATAGTAAATAATTTCTATTCATCCGAGAAATGAACCAATACATTTCGATAAGAATTAAATATTTTTGATTTAGAGACAAAACCCAAATAAACTTTATTTTCATCCACTACAGGCAAATACCAGGCGCCGGTATCTTCAAAAACATCCATCACCTTTTCCATGGGCATTGTTGCATTCAATAAAGCTGGAGGTGAGGTCATTAATTTCTTCACTTTAAAACGAGTGTACAAATCCGGTCGAAACATGATATTTCGCACTTCATCAACTAATACAATTCCTACAAGTATATGAGTAGTATGATTTACAACCGGGAACAGATTCCTCTTTGATTTGGATATGATTTTTACCAGTTCACCTAAATCCATTTCAGGATTTAATTTAGCGAAATCGGTTTCAATAAAGTTTTCCATTTTTAGCATTGTCAGAATTGCTTTATCCTTATGATGAGTAAGCAATTCTCCTTTTTGAGCCAACCGCATGGCATACAGACTGTGGGGTTCAAAAAGGATTATGGTTAAATAGGAAACGGTTGACACAATCATCAATGTCATAAATAAATTATACCCGCCAGTCAGTTCAGCTATAAGGAATATACCGGTAAGAGGGGCATGCATAACGCCAGACATAAGTCCTGACATTCCGGCTAATGCAAAATTTGCTTCAGGAATCATAAATCCGAAGTATATTAATATTCGGGCAACAATAAAACCTGTAATACACCCAATAAATAATGTCGGCGCAAAAATACCTCCGACACCACCAGCAGCAGTAGTAGAAGCTGAAGCAAATATCTTAAAAATTACAATCAAACCCAGATACACAATTAAAACCCAAGGGCTATGACCCAGTCCTAAAAAGAGGCTTTGGTTCAACACTGAAGCGGAATGACCATTTAGCAATGCAACAATAGTATCATATCCTTCACCATAAAGCGGTGGAAAAATAAATATCAACAAACTCAAGACCATACCCCCAATAGCTAATTTAGTATATGGGCTCTTCATTTTTCGGAAGATACCTTCAATCCAATTCATGCCACGGGTAAAATAAAGAGAAACAAGACCACAAATCACTCCCAGAAGAATTAAATAAGGAATCCGATCTATGGCAAATGGTTCATATTTACTAAATTGAAAAGTGAATTCACTGCCTGAGAAGAAATAGGACAGCGCCGTTGCGGTAACTGACGAAATTAATAAGGGGACAATTGCTGTTAGTGTCATATCGAGCATCAACACTTCTAGTGTAAATACAAGACCTGCAATAGGTGCTTTAAAGATACCACCAATAGCACCCGATGCGCCACATCCTACAAGCAACATCAATGTTTTTTGGTCCATCTTGAAAAAATTCCCCAGATTGGAACCTATAGCTGAACCTGTTAATACGATAGGTGCTTCCGCTCCTACTGAACCCCCAAAACCGATAGTAATAGTACTACCGACTATTGACGACCATATATTATGAAGTTTGAGTATACTCTTCCGCTGAGAAATGGCATACAATATTCTAGTCACTCCATGACTGATATCATCCTTAACAAGAAACCGTACGAATAAATAAGTAATTAGAATACCTATGGCTGGAAAAACAAGATACCAGAAATTCACATGGTATCTACTAAAACTTTCTGTAAGTGTTGATTGAATCAAATGAATGGCCGACTTTAACAAAAAGGCTGCAATCGCAGCAAAAATACCAACAACCAAACTGAGTATAAGAATAAACTGACGTTGCTTAATGTGTTGCTCACGCCAGGCTATCATATTCAAATACCAACCTCTATTTTCCATACCTTTATAAAAAAACTTTTTACAAAGATATAGAAATTACGGTATTATTAAACTCCTTTACCTCTAAAAATTATTTCGATGGTATATATTAGAATCTTCACATCGGTAAGAAGTGACATATTTTCCATATAAATAATATCGTAATTAAGTCGTTCAACCATTTTTTCAATAGTGTCGGAATAACCAATTTTTATGGGGCCCCAAGAGGTTAAGCCTGGTCTGATTTTATAAAGCAGACAATAGTAAGGCGCATCTTCAATAATACGGTTGATGTAGTAACGTCTTTCAGGTCGCGGGCCTACCAGACTCATCTCGCCCTTGACGATATTCCAAAACTGGGGGATTTCATCTAACCTGTATTTCCGGAGTGTCCTCCCAATTTGAGTTATCCGGTCGTCATTTGCACTGCTCAATTTAGGTGTTCCATTCTCCGACCCCAGGTACATCGTCCTAAATTTTAAAATCTTGAAGGGACGTCCAAATCGTCCGATTCGTTCTTGCCTGTAAAAGACAGGACCTTTTGAATCTCTTTTTATCTGTATCATGAAATAAAGCAAGAATGGAGAAAGCATCATAAGAGAAATAATCGAAACAACAATATCAAAAAAACGTTTCACGCTCATCTCCCAGTCTGACATGGAAGGATTAGTAATACTCACCAACGGGATGATTCCCATATGGGCTATTTTCGCACTACCAATTAAAATTTCGTATAAACGGGGTGTGAATTGAATGTCAATGTCAAACTTGTAAAGCAGATTGATAATCTTAAACAATTGTTGTTCATCAGCATCATCATCAAGGACAACAATCGTTTCATGGATTTCATATTTCTCAATTATATGATCAATTTGAGACATATTACCCAATATTTTTTCAGTAGGTACTGCAATTTTTTTATTTGTTGCAATAAATCCTGCCAGGGTATTTTGTTGTGCGTGTTTTTCTATATCCTCAGCAATTTTTTTTGCATTATTACCAGTTCCTATTATTAACGTATTAATAGTCCACTTTTTAATTTTATAATTGTGTTGTATTTGTGAAAAAATTATATTCCTGAACATATACGTAAAGAAAAATAAAAGTCCAAACAATACCAGCAAGGAGAAATAAAAATATTCATACGAAACAACAGCATCACCCAGTTTAAGAAGCAGGAATACTGAAAGCGAAATAACCGCAGAAGAAGCTATGGTGCTGAATACAACATTGATTCGTGATTTCTTGAGCGGATTCAGGTAAAAGCCGGATAAATAGTGGACAAATACACAGCAGAAAGGGAATAGAAATATACTGGTAAAATAATCGTAATTGGGTACAAAAATACGGGCACTGTCATAAATCTGAATATCGTTTACCGTTTTCCGAAATAACACAAATGCAACCCACACAAAAAGTGAAGCAAGCATATCATAAAGAATATATTTCTGAAAGAGCTTATTTTTATTCATGACGAATCATTCTCTGACTAACTCAAATAGCCCACCTTTCCCGAGTTTTATTATTGACGATGGTTTTGGTTTAGACACATCATCTTGTCGGTAATTGACAACGTAATCTACAGCCGACTTTATTTCAGCAGTAATCTGGTTAAAGTTTGATGGGGTTGCATTCCCACTTACATTTGCCGAGGTAGATACAATTGGCTTGCGAAACTGAGCACAAAGATTTCTTGAAAATGTTTCTTTTGTTACGCGTATCCCAATCGTTTTATCCGCTGCAATCAAATTTGAAGCAAGGTTTTTCGCTTGTGGATAGATAATGGTCAATGGTTTCTCACTTAGCTCGATTAAGTCCCATGCCATATCAGGAACCTCTTCAACATACGATTGCAATTTAGCGGGATTATCAATCAATACCAACATTGCCTTCGTATCGGCCCTTTTTTTTATCTCAAAAATACGTTTCACTGCATTTTCATTCGTAGCATCGCATCCAAGGCCCCAAACAGTATCTGTCGGGTAAAGAATTACTCCCCCGTCGCGTAGAACTTCTACAATTTTCTTTATTTCTTCCTGCATTTTAATACATATAAACCTGTTTCATCCAAATCCCATTTTTAACCTTACTTAGCAATAAAATAAGTTAACGGAAAAATTTGCTTATTATTTCTTTGGATAGAATAATTCTTTATCCGAACAAAGATAATACTATAAATTTTTATTATAACCATTATTGGCAGAGTTTTCATAAATTGATTATCCTTGTAACATCCAACACAATAATACTGCAGGCTAATACCAGCTACCATCAGTTCTGCTGGTAAAAATTACTTTTTGTGTTATCATTTCCAATCCGACTGAACTTAACATACTTCCGTTTTAGGTATAAAGTGGAATCCGATAGATTTTCCTGAGGGTCGGTTGAGAGCTGAGAGAGCTAAACCTCACTGAACCCTCAACCAATCCTCAACCAATCCTCAACCAATCCTCAACCAATCCTGTATCATCTCCAGTAACAACTGACAAAAGTTGAGTCTATGCCCTACCCTGAATTAAAAAAAAGTGGTGGTAAAAAAAATCAGGATTCATTTTATCTACACGTATATTATTTTAATCATGAACAGATTTAAACACCAGAATAAAGAGAAAGCTGACAATAAAAAAATTAATTCCAATGATTTTTTTTTTATAGAATACTATATCATTCACAACATAACCGGTTGAACTAAAAAACAACGATCAGCGGACTTGCAATGAATAGTAATGATAGCTCTTTGAAATAAAATCTATTGAAATGAAAATTCATGATAAAAACCTTACATCACCTTCTTTTTACCTTCAAACAGGAACTACATTCCAGCATATTACACGTGCAGGAAAATCATATTCCACAAACACACCCTGAGGCAATCTTGTAGATTTAAAAACTTTTCTATACCTTTACAGTACTGAATAAGCACATTATTAGAGTTGTTGATTGAATTAGTATTAGATGAAAAATAATGCCCCTTATTCTTTGAAGAGTTGAATCTCTTCCATCGGAGTTGAAAAATAGAACAAAATGATAAATATCTGGTATTACAGAACTCTTACCGAACAACAAATTGAAATACAAAAACGATTAGCCGATGAGCTCAGTATTAGTCCTATTCTCTCTCAATTGTTAGTTCAACGGGATATTCTGACTTTCGAAGATGCACGTAGTTTTTTCAGACCTGATTTAAGTGATCTGCATGATCCGTTTCTTATGGCTGACATGCAAAATGCTGTAAATCGGCTAACTCTGGCCATGGAAAGGAACGAGAAAATTCTTGTTTATGGTGATTATGATGTTGATGGGACTACTTCGGTTTCATTGGTTTACAAATTCTTAAAGCAATTTTACTCTAACATCGATTTTTACATTCCCGACCGCTATAATGAAGGATATGGTATTTCCATCCAGGGAATAGATTTTGCGGCAGCCAATGATTACAAACTGGTGATTGCGCTCGATTGTGGCATTAAAGCAATTGAAAAGGTAAAATACGCAACAAGTCAGGGCGTGGATTTTATTATTTGCGACCATCATACTCCAGATGCGACGTTACCTCCTGCAGTTGCTGTTCTTGACCCAAAACGAATTGATTGTAACTATCCATACAAACACCTTTCAGGTTGCGGGGTCGGGTTTAAATTAATGCAGGCATTTGCCATTACAAACAATATTGAGTTTTCACAACTCACTCCCCTACTTGATTTACTGGCATTGAGTATTGCCTCCGACATTGTTCCCATAACAGGAGAAAACAGAATCCTTGCTTTTTTTGGTCTAAAACAAATTAACTCGAACCCAAGTGTAGGATTAAAAGGAATACTGGACGTTTGTGGGTTGGGTGATAAAGAAATAACCATAAGCGATATTGTCTTCAAAATAGGACCACGCATTAATGCATCGGGGAGAATGAAGTTAGCCTACGAAGCAGTTGAATTGTTAGTTTCGACCGACCATGTTTTTGCCAAAGAAAAAAGCGATACAATAAACGAATACAACAACGACCGCAAGGATCTGGACAAAAATATTACTGATGAAGCAATTGCGTTAATTGTAGCCGACAAACGGTATGCCGACAGAAGATCAATCGTTGTACACAAACCCGATTGGCATAAAGGTGTAATCGGAATTGTAGCCTCCCGACTATCCGAGGAATATTACAAGCCAAGCATTGTTTTAAGCAATTCCAATGGTCTTGCTTCCGGTTCTGCTCGTTCGGTATCAGGATTCGATATCTATAAAGCTATCGACTCATGCCGTGATTTACTTGAAAACTTTGGTGGCCATATGTATGCTGCCGGATTATCGATGAAAGAAGAAAATGTTGAGGCATTTACTGAACGATTCGAGAAGTTTGTGTCAGAGAATATATTATTAGAACAAACTTACCCTCAGATTGACATCGATGCCGTATTGCAATTCAAAGACATTACCCCAAAATTTTTTCGCGTATTAAAGCAATTCGCACCTTTTGGCCCAGGTAATATGAAACCTGTTTTTGTATCAAAAAAGGTATTTGATTATGGAACGAGCCGACTGGTTGGAAAAGAACAGGAGCATTTAAAACTTGAACTGGTTGATTCAAGCTGTGAGAATGTAATGAATGGCATTGCCTTTCGGATGCATGAATATAATGACCATTTAAAAGCATTAAATCCATTGGACATTTGTTATACACTGGAAGAAAATTCATTTAACGGGAATATATCCACACAATTGATGATTAGAGATATCAAAATTGATCAAAACTAAAATGGCAAACAAACGAAAGAAGCCGGTGAATTTAAATCCACCGGCTTCTTTCATGTTGAATATTTAAAAAAGACATCTAAACTCCTTCATCCTGAGAAATAGATTCTTCAGCTTCTATTTGTTTCGATTCCTCGTTTATATCTGCTTCCAGTACAAATCTTTTATAATATGACATAATGAGTGTTGTCAACGGTAAAGCTATTATCATTCCAACAATTCCCAACAAAGAGCCCCATATCGACAATGAGAGCAGAATAACGGCCGGATTAAGTCCAGTTACTTTTCCCATGATTTTTGGAGTCAGTATAAGGTCCTCTGTCATTTGAATCAATATAAAAACGATTGCAATTCCCAAAAGAACGGAGCCATAGCTCTGCCCGGTTTCAACCGATCGCAGCAAACCCATGGTTGCAGTTGGTATTATACCAATTATTTTCAGATAAGGCACCATGTTAATCAACCCAATAAACAGACCGAGAAGGATAGCCAACGGCAAATGAATAATGCTGAATCCAATAGCAAAAAGAGTTCCAACAATTAAAGCTATTAAAGCCTGACCTCTGAAATACCTGTTCATACCATTTTCAATATCCAGGATAATCTCAGTAACCAGTGTCCGGTAATTTGGCGGAATGCTTTTAAACAATCCGTTTGCAAGCTTATCATAATTCAACAGGATTAGTACCAGGTATAAAAGAACAATAATCACCACGGCTAAACTCAAAATAAAGTCGAGCGAACTATTTACAATATTCCATAATTCAGGTGCAATCTTTTTAACGACTTCCATTACATTTTGATCCTTCATAATGGATTCGATATTCAAATGTGAAAGATAATACCGGATATCATTTTGCCATGCCACAGGCAACAGCGTATTCACATTAATTCCTTTAGTATAAATTAAAATCAGTTCTGATAGTTTGGATATTTCATTCGTGACAATGGGAGTCAGATACCAGATAATCCCTATCAAACTGCCAAATATGACTAATAAGGTACAAATAATAGACAACAACAGACTTTTCAACTTCAATTTAACCTGAAAGAATCTTACGATGGGTTGCAATAAATAAGCGAGCAGCCATGCTATGAGAAAAGGCAACAGAGCACCGCTCAATCTATTGATTAAAAAGAATATAAATACCAGAATAGCCAACCCAATGATCATTCGAACTACCCTGTCGAAAGTGTAAGGTTTGGAAGTTATGCCCATGATATTTTCTTATTTAAAAAAGTAAATTATCAAATCAGGAAGTAATAAATTTATTTATGCGGTAACTTATTATAACATTCACGGCAAATCGGTTCATATTCGCTCATTTCTCCAAGTAGAACCCTTTTTTCACTTTCTACTAACCGATGTGAAACATATGCCAAAGCACCACAACGCACACAGATGGCATGCACTTTAAAAACATCTTCGGCAACTGCACAAAGCGCTGGCATCGGACCAAACGGCACACCCCTGAAATCCATATCCAATCCGGCCACAATAACCCGTATTCCCTGATTTGCTAATTGAGTGCACACATCCACTAACCCATCATCAAAAAATTGAGCTTCATCTATAGCAACTACATCCACATCGCCCGACATTAACAAAATACTACCCGAAGATTCAACCGGAGTAGAACGAATGGCAGTCTTGTCATGAGATACCACGTCATCCTCCGAATATCGTGTATCGATTTTAGGTTTAAAAATCTCAACTTGTTGTTTCGCAAATTTTGCTCTTTTCAACCGTCGAATCAACTCTTCCGTTTTACCTGAAAACATGGAACCACAAATTACTTCAATGCTGCCGCGTTTTTGTTGGTTAGGATGGTTTCTTTCTGAATATATCATAGTATTTTATTGAAAATTAGTTCAACATTTTTTTCTTTTCTCTTTCTATTATAGTACCTTTACACCCATTTATAAATCACAATCAGTATTTCATGATTTAAAGATTTCTGGGAATACTAAATTCAGGATAAATAAGCATCTTCTTTTTCGTTACAAACAAACTAACTGTTACTCTAACTTTTATTTTTGTATCTTTTTATTTTTAAAAACCTTTCACAACATCTGTTAGTTTTTTAACCCTAATCTATTTAACAGTTACTAAAGATATAATTAATTTCGGTTTATATAAAAACAGTTTAATTTATGCATGTTTTAAACATTGCAAAGATAAAAAAATTAAAAGTATAGAAATTGTTTTTACAAAAAAAGATACGAACAGAATTTTAAATATATTTTCACCGATACGGATTAGAATCTCAACATATTTCAAAGCACAGTCGGATAGAGGGAAATAAAACTAAAAAAGGTCTTTTACAAATTTTCAAAACAGTTTTATAAGAAGTTCTCATATTTTAAGTATCACAGAAACAAAATTTCAACAATTCATCTGCTTATCAATTCAACATTTTCTTATGAAACTATATGTAGTCCCTACCCCTGTTGGTAATCTTGAAGACATGACTTTTCGTGCCATTCGGGTTTTAAAAAATGCTGATTTAATATTAGCTGAAGATACCCGTACAAGTGGTTTCTTGCTAAAGCATTTCGAAATTAAGACTCCCATGCAATCACATCACAAATTCAACGAACACCGTACGGTTGAAAATATAGTCGAACGCATTAAAAACGGCCAGACTATAGCCCTGATTTCCGATGCCGGCACACCTGCTATTTCAGACCCCGGGTTTTTAGTGGTTCGCCAGTGTGTGGAGAACGGAATTGATGTGGAATGTTTACCTGGCGCTACAGCATTTGTACCAGCCCTTGTAGCTTCCGGATTACCGAATAACAGATTTTGTTTTGAAGGCTTCTTACCTCAGAAGAAAGGACGTCAGACAAAAATAAATGATTTAATAGCTGAAAAAAGGACAATGATTTTCTATGAATCTCCTTTTAGATTAGTTAAAACCCTGACACAACTCTCCGAAGTATTCGGTAACGAACGAAAAGCATCCGTTTCACGTGAGATATCAAAGATTTTCGAAGAGACAATCCGGGGAACTTTATTAGAATTAGTTCAACATTTTACAGAACATAATCCAAAAGGTGAAATTGTGCTAATTGTTGCAGGATTAGAAGAATAACATTACCTTTGCACTCTTAAAATTGAAAATTAAAGATCCTAAAAAGCAAACCAATTAATTTATTTTTGAATTAAAATATATACAGGTAAATGTTTACAAAAAATTATCAGCTTTGTTTGCCAACAACTCATTTCAACATGAAATCAAATATCGTCGCTCTTGCTGTATTGCTCATTCTCTTCACTTCATGCGGAAAACAATCATCCGATTACAAATCTCTGAAAGCTGAAAACGACTCATTACAGGATTCAAAGCTAAAACTTCAGGAAGAAGTGGACGGATACTTTTCGGCCATGAATCAAATTGAGCAAAATATTGAAAAGATTAAAAGCACCGAGAATGTTATTTCAACCCAACCTGTGGGGAAAGAACTAAGTGAAGATATCCGTACTAAAATCAATGAGGATATGACGTATATAAATGATATGATTCTGGCAAATAAAGCAGAGCTTACACGTTTAAAGTCAAAAATCAAGAAAAGCTCATTCCGATCATCACAACTTGAACATACCATTTCACGCCTCACCAAAGCATTGGAAGAAGAAACCAGTAAAGTAGCTCTTTTACAGGTTGAATTAGCAGAGAAAGATTCACTGATCATTACACTGGATACAAAGGTAAGTGAAATGGGAAAGGATATTGTTGTTTTGTCTACCGACAATAAAACGAAAGAGACTAAAATCAAAGAACAGGATGAAACGATACACACTGCATGGTATGTGTTTGGGACAATGAGTGAATTGAAACAACAAAAAATTGTTACTACCGAAGGAATATTAAGTGCTCAGAAAGTGCTTCAGCGTGATTTTAATAAAAACTACTTTGTACGCATCGATGCCCGGAATACGAAGTCTATTCCTCTGTATTCGACACATGCAAAAATTCTTACAAGCCATCCAAAATCTTCGTATACGCTCGAAAAAGAAAATGGCAATTTTGTGTTATTAATAGTCGATACCGACGAATTCTGGAGTATCAGCAAATATTTGGTGATAGAGGTTGAATGAATAAAAAGCAATGCATAAATAAGGACAAAACATCAATGCGTTTTCCGATTAGGAAAGCGCATTGATGTTTCTGTTATTAATATTATTTTTGCGGACGTTTTAAACAATGACATATCTCATATTGTGATAATTTTCACATTTCTTTCAATTATGAATTATGAATTTAAAATTATGAATTATAAGAACGTCTTTATCGATCTGGATGATACTCTTTGGGATTTTCATGCCAATGCAAAATCATCATTAGCTGAAATTTATGACAGGCGGAATTTAAGTCAGTTCTTCGACAGTTTTGAACAGTATTTCAGCATATATGCCAAACGAAATATCGAACTATGGGAAGAATACGGGAAAGGCACAATATCCAAAGAAGAACTTTCCTTAGAACGTTTCAGCCATCCATTACTTCAGGTCGGGATTGATAATGCCCCATTAGCAAAAGAAATCGGGGAAGAGTATTTGGCATTGCTCCCTTCCCGGACAATGCTGGTTCCCTATGCCAACGAATTATTGGAGCATTTGCACCCTAAATACCCGCTTACGATCGTTTCTAATGGGTTTATTGAAGTCCAATACAAAAAGTTGCACAGTTGCCACATTGAGCAATATTTCTCACATGTGGTACTCTCAGAGGCCGCACAGGCATTAAAACCTGATAAGCGGATCTTCGAATATGCGTTACAGCTTAATAACGCCAAAGCTTCAGAAACAATAATGATTGGCGATAGCTATGAAGCGGATATAATGGGTGCTCAAAATGCCGGGATTGACCAGATATATTTTAATCCTAGATTAGATGGGTTGCAAGAAGATAAACCCGCAACTTATTTTGTTAAGAGTCTGGAAGAAATAATAAAGCTAATCTGATTAAGTTGTAAGTTTTACCATTAATAATTCTTGACCTGAAGGATATAAAATCTTCTCTATCTCAGCTGTAATCTGGCATTAAACCATGATAAAAGCATCTTTTAGTATTTATTGACGCCAAAGTATCGGAAACAATAATGTTTGGCTATAGTGGGTGCGCAAAACACTGTGATTGACCATGTATATTCTAATCCCATGCAGTTTCATTCTAATAAAAACAACGCTTTAACTTGTAGTATAAAAAAAACTCGTAGAAGTAATGGATACATTCTGAAAAAAGTCATTCCTCTATAATACTTATTTTCGATGCCGTTTAACGGATAGAACAAAAAAAAAGACTGCACTTATTCAAGGCAGTCTTTTTTTTCTATAGGTTATTTAATCATAAAGGTGTATATGTTTCATCAATTACCCGATTACCTGATGCACCTACATAGTAGTAATGCAGGTAGAATTTACCGGTTGATGGTTCATAATATGACCGTTGCGTAGAAGATGGCAGAATAGCAACAGGCGAACTATTTGAAAAAGTAACATCATTCGTTACCGGATCAATAGTAATCACGACCGTATAATCCGCTCCTAAATCGCCTACAGTAGTGGTGTTTGAGTTGGCACCCACTGTAACCAAACGCTTCTGTTCATTTATTGGTCTTGCTCCTGCTGTCGGATGAGTGAATACTCCCACACAGTCATATTCTTTATCATATTTGTTCTTAATATTTATTTTAACAAAGCCTTTGTCCAGATTGCTAATGGTATATTTTGGATCACTTACCGCAGTCAACTGAAAGGCAAGAACCCAATTTTGTCCCACAAAATCTATTGGTTTGAATTTAAGCCTGATATATCCTGTGCTTGTACCTTTTGCAATAACTACCTTTTTATTTGGATTCAATATCGTAAACATATTTGTAGCTGGAATGGCAAACCCATTCTTATTCACCAGTGAATCAACTAACGTTGATTTAGTTGTATCAGTTAAATACGTAAAATCAACAGTCATATCGGCCAGAGCCGGCCCGGAAGTCAAATGAACCGGTACCATATCGATTGTAGTATCTGCTGAAACCGAAGCATACGAATGAGAGATAATGTTTGAAGTATTGGAGGTAGTTAAATGAACTTCAACAAAATTCTGATTTCCAGTATTCCTGGTACCGATCTCATTATTCAAATACTCGCTGTCGTCTAAACAACCAGTCATTGGCAGTAAAAATAACAAGGAAAGGATTGAAATTATTTTATATATCTTATTCATAATCATTTATTTTATTTGTTATTATGTCTTTTACAACCCATTTTAAACATACAGATTGCAACATTAAATAATTGATTTATTATGGTTGCCAGAATAGTTTCTCAGAAAACGTACCGTCCAATGTTCTTGTTGGAATATTTGCGCTGTTAGTTGTATACTCACTTTGAGGATAAGGTAATACATATGGCAAATGCGTTGCTGTTAAATCCGGGCTATTCGACAAATAACCTGCCGGTAGATAGTTCAGGGAACCCAATCGTCTGAGATCAGACCACGCTTCCAATGGATCAACACCGTTTAATGCCAGGTATTTTTGAAAGACAATAAATTTAACCTGTTCATTCTTAGTTGTCCCTGCATTTGCCCAATCGGCAGATGGTACATTAGTCAAATATGATGCAGCACTATCTGCAACACCTAATGCTTTAAAAGATTCTTTGACAGCATTTTCGAATAGTGTTTTGGTATCACTGGTCGATACTACCCACCCTCTTGCAGTTGCTTCCGCCTGAAAGAACAGACTTTCATAGGAGGGTATAAGCCATTGATCTTGCGTTGGACTATTCGCTAAACCCGGACCAATATCCGAACCTATGATTGGATCACCTCCCGGAATTACATTTCCGTTTAATGCGCCATAATCTGTACCTACAACAGGAGCTTTGAAGAATCTATCCAATCTGGAATCAGTGGAACCCAAAAGACCAATAAAATAGTTATTTGCTTTATTGTCCGAACTGGCAGGTGCACCTGATGGCGTCAAGCCATATAGAGAAAAAAATGGGTTCTGTTTATCAGTAGCATTTGAGTAACCCGGCTGTACACTTACATTTTCTCCTATTCCGAATAAACCACCATCAGTAGTTATCTTCGCAAGTTGTGCCACCGTAGGAACGAATCCTTTTTCTGATTGACGCAGGTAAATTCTCAATTTAATGGTATTTGCAAGCTTTTTCCAGGATTTTATATAATCTGGCAAGTTTGCTTTATCACCGTTTCTTGCAAAAATAATATCAGCTTTTAAAAATCCTGAAGACGGTATCGTCGCATTTAGATAGGTAATTGCTTTATCCAATTGTACAAGAAGGTCAGCGTAAATATCAGTGGCTTTATCGTATGCCGGACGTGGATACTTAACATAGTCAAACGCCTGGGAATAAGGACTTGCACCAAACATATCAACCTGCTCCTGCCAAAGCTCTGCTGACAGTACTATCGAAGCACCTGTCAACACCGAATCATTAGCAGCAATTGCCTTCGTTTTAACCTGGTATAAATCAAACAAGATATCATAATCCCGTTGCCAAAGATTAAGGATGCTTGCATCCGTCGAAGGCAATCTATAAGTTACTTCGTCTTTATTGATTGCAAATGTACCAGAACGCGCCCAGTACCCCATCCAGTTATCTAAAAACACAAAACGTAAAGCCTGCCTGTTAGCCATCGAATTTTCCACCTGTGTGAAAATAAGTGCAGGCGTCACATTATCAGCGGTTACACGATTCGGGTCCGTATTTACATTCAGAAAGTCACTACAAGAACTGGTTGCTAACACAACAGCTAAAAGTGACAACAACAATATACTATTAATTTTTTTCATATCTCTTTAGTTTTATGACGTTTAGAACTGCACATTTAGTGTTGCACCATAAAAACGGGAAGCAGGTGTTTGATACGAGCTACTCACTCCGGACACATTCGCGTTTGTATTGTTTGACGTACTGCTAAACTCAGGATCTCCCCATTGGTTCGATGCCGGCAGGAACATTAATAAATTTTTGGCAATTAAACTGATTGATGCCTTTTTAATAAAATCGACATTATTCCTCAAAAACTTAGCTGGCAAACTGTAAGATATATTTACTTCACGTAATCGCCATGCTGCTGCACTCCCATAATAATTGGTAGCAATACCTGTATTTGTTGTTGAACCAGTCCAATAACCGTAGTTCCCGGAAGTCAGTATCTTGGTATTATTTACATATTTTCCACTTGCCGGATCCATGTATACTGAATTGGGAAATAAAAATGGCTCACGACCGTAAGCTGCCGAACGTGCTGAAATACCGGAGAAATCCATATCTGCACCCTGTCCGGCATAGAAATTATGACCTCCTTTATAATCCCAGGTCATGGAGAAACTAAAGTTTCCAATAGCATAGGAAGGAGAAATACCAATAACCCAAAGAGGCATTGTTCTTCCCTTCGTAACCAATTCAGAGGCCAGTGAAGGATTTCCCTGCGCATCAACAATCACTTTTCCTGTTGCAGGATCCCTGGTATAATCGGTTAACTGAAATGCAAATGCAGGTTGTCCCACCTGAGCGATATTATTTACCGTTGGGTTACCACTTCCCTGTTGAATAAAATTATTTGTTCCGACTAATACAACAGGGATATTATTCAATGTCTGAGTCACCTCATTGTTATTGTAGGTGGCATTTATTCTCAAATCAAAGTTGCCATTTCCTATTTTAACAAGAGGTGTCAACGACAAGTCCATTTCTACACCATAATTTCTAAAACTGGCTGCATTTGCCAACGCTGTCGGATAACCGGTAGCCCATGACTGAGAAACCTGCAAAATCTGATTGTTACAATCCTGGTTGAAATATGTTGCTTCCAAAGCAATACGATCTTCCAACAGACGAAGTTCAAAGCCCCCTTCAATTGTATTGACAAACTCAGGCTTTAAATCAGGACTTGGAATGGTATTGTTTGCTGTAAAACCGACATTACTTCCGTATGGGAAACCTCCTGAACCTGACTGGGCAGTTCCAAGCGAATAGGTAGCCTGCGTAGAATAAGCCGGGATATTTACGTTCCCCGATTTATTGATAGCCCCCCTGACTTTAAGATAGCTGATTGAATTATCTTTCAATGAAGGGAAAATGTCTGATACGATAACAGATGCACTGGCACCGGGATAGAACACTGATCTGTTTGCTACGCTCAATCGGCTATCCCAGTCATTTCTGCCTGTCAGATCAACATAAACCAGATTTTTATACCCAATTGTTAAGTTACCATAGGCTGATAATAACCTGGTCGTAATGGAAGCATTCGGGTTTGTATTCAGTGTATTACTTAGGGTAGGAAAAGTTGGCACTAAAGCATCACCTGAACGGACTCCAACATTATATAATCCTGGTACAGTTAAATCGTTTCCACCAACGGTAACATCAACCGTTTTAGTATCTCGCACAGTTGTTCCTGCCAGGTATTTGAAATCAAAATCTGATACATTTACTTCTCCGCTTAAGAAAGCATCCAAATTAACCCTTGTATAGGTAAACATTTCATCCAGCACTAATCCCGGTTGGTTATGATACGATGTTGCATCCCGTCCGACTCCGTTAGGTCCGCCAAATGTCGTAGTCCAATCCGAAACCACAATTGGGCCGTCTGTATTTTTTTGCGTTTGAAATGTAATATTTGAGCTTGCTTTCACATCAGCTTTCAACCATTTTGCAAATTTATACGACAAATCAATATTACCAATAAAATCGTGTGAAGTACCTTTTGATCTTAGATTAGCGATCACCCAATACGGATTTATGGCAAATTCATTAAAATAGTTTTGATACTGACCCCATTGACTATTCAAATCTTTATAGGCTAATAAAGGCACATTATTAGGAACCTGCATAATATTTTGCAGAATACTTCCAGAATAGGAACTTTGAGTTAAATTAGGCATGTCACCCTCATCCACAACATCATAAGTTGTGTTTGTGTAGTTTATATTATAATTAACTGATAAATTATTATACTCCTTTCCCGAATTGAAATGCAAGGTAGTCCTATTGTTAACATCATTAGGCATAAGACCTTTAATGTCAGCATTCGTAATACTTAAAAAATAGTTTTTACTGGATAGTGATATCGAATTCTGAAAAGTGGAGCCTGTATTGAAAAAATCAAGTTTATCCTGATAGTGACTGTTGTTATACGGCCCGCTTTGAATAATCAATTTTGATGGATTATTAATATCCTGAGCATAAACACCAATTGGTTGTATAGAACCATCAAAACGTGGACCATACATTTGGTTTTCATATGGAACATATCCGAAGTTTCCAAACTGGTCCTGTACTTCACCGGCGCCAGCACCAAATTGTTTCTGAATCTTAGGGAAATATGCAATACGGCTCAATTGAAGGGATGAAGTGATTGATACAGTTGTTTTATCTGTATCTCCTTTCTTTGTCGTAACCAAAATCACTCCATTTACCGCGTCTGGTCCATATAATGCAGCAGATGCAGCACTCTTAAGGACCGTGATGTCCTGAATATCTTCCGGAGAAATTGAATTCAGGTAAGCAATACTGACCGGTGAACCATCGAGTACAAACATGGGCTGGTTATTACCTGTCAATGAACGTATGCCTCGTATATTTATTTTCGAATTTTCAAATACGCCACTATTTGTTGTTGTAATATTTAAACCGGAAATTTTCCCATTCAACGCCTGTTGAACATTCGTGGAATTTGCCTGGGTGATAAATTTATCCTTAATTGTTGTCGCCGCATAACCAACTTCCCGTTCCTGTCTTTTAATGCCAAGAGCGGTAGCTACAACAACAACCTCTTCCATTTGCCGTGTATCGGATTCCAACTTTACAATCATGTTGATTTTTGCCTCAACTTCGATTGTTTTCATACCAACATACGTAAAGATAAGCGTTTTCGCATTTCCCGGCAAATTGATTTTAAATTTCCCGTCCGTATCGGTAATGGTACCTACTGTTGTACCTTTTACCATGACAGTAGCTCCAATAACAGGCTGCCCATCATCTGCGGAAAACACATTTCCCGAAATAGATTTTGACTGAGCGTTAACCAAGCCTATACCTATCAAAAACAGGCAAGATAATAAGAACGTTAGTTTTCTCATACGTTTAACATTTTGTTAGTTATTTTTCTATAATTTGCATATATAACAGCATAAATCCATTTTTGTTTTCATATTTAAAAACATAAGTATTAATTTAACACTTATTCTTTGTTGATAAATAGAAATTATATGTCCATTTTTCATATCATATTGAAATTATATTTTTAAAAATGGATACATTCAGAAAGTACACAAAATAATGACAAATCAAAATTACACATTACATTATTGATATAATGCACAATATGTAACTATATTACAGCACATTACATAATCATAAATATTACTGCTATATAATTTCTATACATAACAGATTAATACCATAATTGTTTAACATCACATTTAATATATTTCACAATAAATTAATTTCAATTTGTTTAATTAAACGTATACTAACACAATCTATTGGATATTTTCAATCATTCTATTTTCGATCATTATTTTGAATTCATTGATTATAGTTTGCCGCTTTTTTTAAGGATATAGATAGTTGATGGCTCATTGGTTTTACGAAAGACATATACAATAATGATATTTAATTACAGGCCATTATAGGAAGTCAGAAGAGGGTATGAAGTGGAATATAAAATAGAACAGAATGAGACACAAGAGCTCATTCATTTGAGCCTATAATAAGTTTTTTCAGGCGGTAAATGAAACGTCATTTTAAACACTTATCAATACTTTATTTCAGCAAAAGAAAAATGAATGTTTAATACTGGAAAAGATATATTTAATCAGGAAAGAGAATAGTGACTTTACATAAAAAAGGCTGTCCACATTTTAAATGGGACAGCCTTTTTAAGTGAAGTTATCGGATTTTATTACTTGAAGGCAATAAATGTTTCATCCTCAGCCCAACGGGTACGACGGTAACCATCAACTAAGAAAGTAACCCCTCCGGAGACCTTTGATTTGGTTATTTTAAACGAAATCCTGTCGCTCATTACACCTGATGGCATAAGTACCGAACTAAGCGTTACTTTTCCTTCAGTAATAGTTATTGTATCAAGGACAGCAGCGGTAGTTGTATTTATATTTTGAACAATACCTGTAGTTGAAAACGACAACGAAGGAACATCACACGTAATTTTTGACAATATCGTCTTTGGAGTTGATCCGGTTGTAATAAAAGTTGGTATTGCCGAAGTTGTTCTTACCCAAATTTGATTTGTTGCATTATCTGACGTATTAAATGTTCCAAATGTATACATCGCAGCTTTATTGACTAACGTGTCAGCTTTCAGATTTCTGATACGCACTCTCCATTCACCACTTAAAGGATAGACAGGAGAATACTCTACCTTCGGATCAGAATATGTTTCGCAGCTCGTTAACGAAACCGCTAAAACACAAAATAAAAATATTGATTTTATTATTGATTTCATATTTGTTATTTTTAAAATGATTAACCTGTTACTTTTATAGGAATTGAATGTCAATTCTCTCTGGTAAAGGTTATACACTTAGTTGTTTTTTAATTCAGATATTACTTGTGCCACCACATTTTAGTATCCAATGGAATTACTGCTGGTGTATTCGGATTATAATCGGACGATGTTTTAGGCAACAGGAATCTGTAAGGAAAATGCCCGGCTGTCAAGACGGAGCCCAAAGAAGGTGCCAACGTTCCAATCACATAACTAGGATTCATATTTGCAATACGGGTTAAATCGGTTACGGGTTGTGTTCCCAGTGCAGGTATACCTGTACGGCAAATATCGAAAAATGCATTCCATGAATCTGTGCGGGTTGAAGACACCCATTTCTGCATTAAGATACTGTTTAACATGGAGGGTAGATCGGTAGCATTAAATACATATGCACCACCAGCTGCAACAAAAGTTGTTCCATCAAGTCCCCAACGCGAGAATGCACCTTTTACTGCCGTGTCGTAGGCAGTTTTTGCATTCACACTATTTCCTAGTCTTGCCCATGCTTCAGCCTGTAAGAAACTACTTTCTACAGCAGATGCAAAATATACAGGATCGGTGGCTGCCAGAACAGCTCTGGAAGAACATGCCTGAGGGAATACAGTTGAACTCAATGCACCGTTACCATAGGATCCCTGATCCACACCTCTGTAAAATGGGGTAAGATTTGCCGGAACGGCAATAAGTGTATCCTTTTTAGGAGCAATTCGTGCCAAAAGCATTTGAGTAGCTGGTTCACAAAACTTAGCTATACGAGGATCGTTGTAGTTTTTTAAATATGCCACTAATGTTTCACTGATACGAATGTTTGACGTTGTATTCAATTTACGACGGTCATTTTCATACAGCGGATTTGACTTGTTTTCAGCATCGATAAACTGTGTCATTTTTGCATCGGTTGTAAGCAAATCGCCTTCAGTAAGCAAAGCCTGGATAGCTGCCTGATTTTTTGTAAAATCACGCATCAGGATTTTCAACTTCAATGTTTTAGCAAATTTTACCCATTTGGCAATATCTCCGCCAAATAACATATCTTTTGCACCCATAGATGTTGCAACTGCTAAAGCAGAGTCTTTATGAGCTACAGCATCATCCAGAATGGCAATAATACCAGCATCTACCGCTTTAGGGTCATCAAATTTTGGAGTCAGATTAGCGTCTCCCAATAAAGCCTGGGAGAAAGGAATTTGTTCATACAAACTTACCACCATATTAAAATTAAATGCGGTCATTACTTTTGCAGCAACCCAATAGTTCCAGGCGCGTTCAGTTTCCGATTGCGAAATTGCACGTTTTAAATCCGGTAAAGCACCAGCGTAAACTGCTGACCAGTAGCGGGTAAAATACGTACTGTTATTAGCCAGGTTATACTGATCAATTGTAGTATATTGCTGAGAAGTATTGTTCTGTGCATAATGTTGTGCCCAAAGAGCACCGGTTAATTGCACATCTGCCCCTAATACTGAAGCCGACCATGCGGTACCGGAAGCAAACAATAAGGGTGTACTTGCTGTTGCGGGATAGTTTGGATCTTTGTTAATATCCAGATAGTTGGTACAGGCTGAAAACAATACAGCGACCAAAGATAACCCCAAGAAATAATTTATTATTTTTTTCATAAGGAATATATTTTTGTAAGATAGCGATCAAAATTATAAAAAATAAATCTGATCTGCTATCTTTAATGAATTAAAAATTAAGTTTAAGAGATACCCCAAGATTACGAACAGAAGGAGCAGACGAAAACTCTCCAAAATTGGACGTAATATCGTTCCCATAATTGGATTGATCAGGATCCACAAAATTATTTTTTGCAGCTGTCCACATAAGCAGGTTCCTTCCAATGACACTGAATTGAGCATCGGTTAATGGAGTCTTTGCCAACAATTTCTTAGGGAAATTATAACTTAACGAAACTTCTCTCAGTTTCACATAGGTTCTTGGTAATACTGCATTTCCTTCCAACGCTTTATTACTTGACGAATAATTCCAATAATTCAACACCCCACTGGTAGTCATTAAAGGTATATCATTGTCAGCATAAACACCTGTTGAAACAATTTTTACTGAATTAGGAACCAAAAATGGTTGGCGGTCATTAAACATGGTGTTTGTACCATTACCATTCCAGTCGAGCATACGGGCAGTGTTGCTATAAAAATAACCTCCCTGGCGATAATCGAATACAGCACTTAATGAGAATGATTTATAAGTCCAGCTGGTTGTTAATCCCATGGTAAAATCAGGATTTGATGAACCAATAGTTTTATAGGCATTCGCTACAGTTAGAGGTATTCCACTTGAGTTTACCACTGTTTTTCCAAAATAGGGTGATTTTGTATCCGTTACAGTCTGGGTCAAAGGAACCTGGAAAATACCTACCGGCGAACCTTTCAACATCACATATGTAACATCATAAGCACTTGTCCACAAATAATTATCTACATTATCCCAAAGTTCTTTGACAAGACTCCAGTTTTTTGCAAATGTCACTCCCAATGCCCATTCAAAATCTTTAGTTTTTACAGGCGATCCGTAAAGATGAATTTCAAGACCCTTATTGTTGATCCAACCTACATTTCTTACCTTAGTGGTATATCCTGACTCAGGAGAAATACCTGCTGGAATAATCTGATTCTTTGTATCTTTGTTGTACAAAGCAACATCAAGTCCCAGACGATTGTTTAACATTTTCATATCCAACCCAATTTCTGCTTCCGTTGAAATTTCAGGTTTTAGATCCTGGTTTCCAAGTGTGTTCGATTCTGTTAAACCGGACACTCCACTAACTGGTAAATAAAGATTTCCAAAACCTAAAGAAATTTGCGTCGGTTGAAATTTATTGTTGGTAAGATACACACTGGCATCATTACCTGTTTGACCCAAACCGCCACGTAATTTCAAAAAATTCAACGTTTCACTTTTCAGTGATTTTACAGCATCTGTCAGGATAACCGAAGCATTGGCACCACCATAGAAAAAGCTGTTTTTGCCTACTGGTAGTGTCGACGACCAGTCATTTCTGGCAGACAATCCTAAAAACGCCCAATCTTTATAGGATATATCGCCTTGTAAAAAGACACCTATTAACCTTCTGTTGTAACTATAATTGTAATTTGTCGATCTGTTTGGATTCTGATTAATTGTTGGTGCAGAGGTTCCGTTATAAAGACTATACCACAGTGGAACATCCAACGCATTCTGCATGGCATCAATTTCATATTTACTTTGTTGATTCAAGTTCCATCCGGCATTACCGGTAACACGGAAATCAGATCCTAATGAATAATCAGCCGTTAAGAGAGCAGTTGCATCGATTTGACCAAAAGTAAAGTTATCTTCTTCGTAGTTTCCCGGAATATCCAGGGGAGCGTAATTACTCTGCCAACCTGTTGTTGAATGAATCAACTGGGCAGACCAGCTTTTTGCCCGTGAATTCGTAAAGTCACCTCCAACACGTCCCAATGCTTTCAAACCGGGAATAATGTCGTAACTTAATTCCACTTTCCCATATACACGGTCATCCTGATATCTGCTTTGGTTATTTGCAATAATCCAATACGGATTTGTTGCGTAACCGGTATAATAGTTATCCGTATTATTGTATGGGTTATTTATATCTTTCAAATCGGTTAGTCTTACATCAACCGGATTCTGGATAATATCCTGAAACATAGTAGCACCAGTGGCTCCACCTTGTCCATCTCTTACCTGGTTGATATCTTTACGAACATAATTAACATCTATGTTTGCATGGAACTTTTTATAGTTCGCATCTCCACGGAAAGAAAGTGTGTTACGTTTGTAGGTGTCTACATTCGAAGGCAAAACACCATCTGACGATACATTGTTGTACGAAAATACAAATGATGTGAATTGATTTCCTGCTGAAATGCTGATATTGTTGGTCAGTTCAAGTCCGTTTTCATAGAAATCATTCAGGTTATTCTTAACATACGAAAATGGTTTCACACGTTGAACACCTGCAGGATCATAAATGCCTTTCGAATTCAATGGTGCACCCCATTTACGTTGCATACCATCCAATGCCGGTCCCCATGAACCATTTTCACCTAAACCCGGCTCAGGAGTACCCGCCTGGTTAAGTAAAGGCCATCCCTGTCCAAATTTGTTTTGGTATTGTGGAACACGCAGTACATTTGATACTGTTGCAGCACCGCTATAGGATACTTTTATTTTTGAATCGGAAGTTCCGCGTTTGGTTGTAATAACAATAACACCATTGGCAGCACGTGAACCATAAAGTGCAGTAGAAGAAGCACCTTTTAAAACAGTTACAGAAGCTACATCATCCGGGTTAATATCACCAGCCTGGTTACCAAAGTCAACTGCCTGATTGGTTTGTCCGGAACCCATAAATGAATTCTGGATTGGAATACCATCAACAACATATAAAGGTTGATTGTTGCTAAATGATGTGATTCCACGAATAATTACTTTTTCAGATGATCCCGTTCCACCGGAACTTGAAATATTTAAACCTGCTACTTTACCAGTCAAGCCACCTGTTACTGAAACCGGTGTTGCACGGTTCAATTCATCAGCCTTAACGGTAGAGGCAGCATAGCCTAGACTCTTTTCAGATCGTTTGATACCCATTGCCGTAACAATGACTTCGTCAATCTGTCTGGAATCTGTTTCCAGTTTAATTTCCTGATTGTTTTTGGCTTCAACATCAACTGTCTTCATACCAACATACGATATAACAAGTGTTTTTGCAGTTCCGGGTACATTGATTTTAAATTTCCCGTCTACATCAGTAATGGTACCAAGAGTTGTACCTTTTACTACTACAGTAGCTCCAATAACAGGTTGCCCATCATCCGCGGAAAATACTCTTCCCGAAATGGATTTTGTTTGAGCATTAACCAAACCTAAACTTACCATGAGAAGGCAAGCCAATAAGAACGTTAGTTTTCTCATAAATTTAACATTTTGTTTATTAATCTTCTTTAATTTGCGTTTGTTTCCAGTGAGTTCATTTAATCAGTTTGCAAAAATAAAGTATTAATAATTAAAAAACAAGTGTTTTTGATGACAAATAGAAAATATATGCAGATTTTTTGTGTCAGATTGTAGGCAAACTGCATTTGACATATTAAAAGCCCACCCAATTAACGCCATTTAACTATTTTAACAAGCAGTTTTATGACTGATATTGTGCATTTTAAACCTTATAAAAAAGCCAATTTCAGCCTGATCGTAATATTTGTTAATAAACAGAAATATAAACTCCTGAAAAGAAACTTTTTTTATCTAAACACACATTTAACACTTAAGACAGCACACAAACCAACAATCTGAGCCTGAAATTAAGCAAAAACATAGCATTTAAAGAAATTTTTCTTCATATTGTACCCTATTTAATCCTGCAACTTACAATTAGAAACTGATTCTTATCATATTTGAATTGTAGGAAATATGCTTTTTTATACAATATAACTGTTAAAATGGATGAATTCAACACGGAACTTTCATTGTAATCAATTGCAAATGGAACCAGAAAATAAATAAGGTTGAATCCTTTCTTCAGCCTCAATTAATATCCGAAAAATTGCTAGTATTTGAGGATGGATGAAAAATCTGTTTAATAAAGAAAAAATAGCAAATATTTAATCTAAGTATGATTCTACGATTACAAATAAGACCTTGTAAGATAATATCTGATCTGCAATCACACAATATCCTGAGTTCGGGTTAATAAACGGTATTCAACTTTCCGGAGTGTTCCGCCATTGATCGGGTCGTTCAATACTCATGCAAAGTCAATGCTAATGAAACAGGGTGTTATTCCGGCATTCTTTGACGCTTTCAGTCTGTTGTTAGGGCTTCTTGTCATTAATTCAGACTACACCTCCATAAACCGGCAATCTCCGCCTGTGGAGTGTTAGGGTGCGATTAACCTATAGCATGCCATCATGTGACAAACTCCAGGATGAAAATATTTAATTATTTTCAAGTTATTGATCAAAATTATGCCGAAGAGGAACTGAAGAAAGTCTACAAAAAAACACAGAAGGATTCCAAATAATCAATTTAGACAGAACTACCAGTATATAAAAATCAAAAAAAGCTGCCCAAATTATTTGGACAGCCTTTTTTAAATTAAAATTACTTTTTTAGTATTTATCCCAGAAGATTTTAGTTGTTACCTTATCACCTCCTGCTCCTAATGCTTTAGCTGCTTCATTGTATCTGGCGGCATTTAAAGTTTGTTCATTTACAGGGAAAGTAAAACGAACAGGTATATCAGTATAGGAGGTGATAGATGTAGGCAAATTAAATATAGGATAATCCAATCTTCTCCAGGTTGTATAGCCTTCGAGTCCTCGCGTATAATTCGCTAACCACGATTGCAGACCAATTTTTTGTTTCCACGTAGTTCCAGTAGCAGTTGCATAAGCAACTTCAGGTTTTGCCAAATAAGCTGCCAATCCACTTGTTCCCCAGAATTCAAATGAAGATTTAATTCCTTCATTATAATACTGTGCTGCAGTAAGTGGAAGAGTATATCCTCTTTCTTTTGCTTCTGCCAGATAAAATTGAATTTCAGTATATGTCAACATTATACCTTGAAAGTTTGGAGCCTGAATCGCATCCGCAATGTGTGATGATTGACTAAATGAATTTAAATACCCGTATTGGCCTCCTTTATATGCAAGTTTTACAACTCCTGCGACTGTAGATGTATCAACCTGTGTAAAATAGCTTGACAATCTTGGGTCTTTTAAAGAATTCATAATATCAATCATAGTATTTGAAGCTACAAAATCATGACGTCCAGTAGCAATTAGATCTACATACAACTGATTATAGTTTGGTGAAGAAGTCAGGTAATTCATCAAACAATTATCGGCATTCGATGTAAAGCATTTGCCGGCAGCTGATTCAACAGCTGCTTTGGCAGTTGCGTTATCAGCATCAGCAATGGTAATTGCCATTCTGATTTTTAATGAATTTCCAAATTTCACCCAGGCAGCTGCATCTCCACCATAATATAAGTCTGCACTACCAAAACTTCCTGAATTTGCATCCAGGTTTGTCAATGCAGCATCCAATCTTTTAAATAAATCAGCATATATTGCCGCACCATCATCATATTTTGGATAAACATTATTTATATCTAAAGCCTGCGAATAAGGAACCATTCCAAAAACATCGACTAATTGAGAATAAATATAGACATCTAACATTTCGATAATCTGCAATTTATTCTTTTTGGCAGCTTGTTGAGATGCAACAACATCGGTAGCGTTGATTAATCTGGCTGATTCTTTTAAATCCGTCAATACACGCATATATAGCCTCAAATATATATTAGCAGGAATATTACGGGTAATTAAATCATAATTTGCTTCATCAACATATGTTGTTTCAGTCCAGTATTGTGACATCAATTTGAAAATATTAATGTTCACATTCGTATTATTTACATAATCCGATAGCTCTTTTTGCGCATTTGAGAAGAGCGATTCCCCCGGTACAACTGCAGGATTCTTTTTGTCTGTATTAAAATCTGCAAATTGATCTGTACATCCGGAAAGCACGGAAATAAAAACAATTAGTATAATAGTTATCTTTTTCATATACATAAATTTTTAAAATTCTAAGTTTACTGTAAATCCTACATTACGTGTAGCTGGCATAACTCCGGATTGCCATCCCTGAATATTACCTGAACTCTGGCTGGCTTCAGGATCTGCATAAGGAAGATTCTTTGAAATAATCCATAGATTCGAAGCTACAATCCCAACCGAAGCATTTGTCAAATACAATTTACTTATTAAACGTTTAGGCAAGTTATAATTTAATGTTACTTCTCTTAATTTGATATAAGAAGCATCATAAACGAATTTCGCATTCGGATTGTAAGCCCATCCATCTGCACCATAATTCTGGTTATTCACGCGTACCGTATTTGGAGATCCATCAGCCAAAACTCCGGGATTGATAGTACCACCACTGGTAGGAGCATAACCGGATGCAATCTTAAGAGCAGTTGTAGCTGCATTTGGATTATTGTATACAATAGCATCACGCATAGGATTTCCTAAATCATTTGAACCTACCGATGAAGCATATATTCCGGTACCAGTACCATACCATTGATCAAGTGAGAAAATATCACCACCATGTTGTACATCAATCAAGAAACTAAAAGAAAAATTCTTGTACGTAAGCGTATTACTTATACCGCCATTCCAGTCTGGTGTTACATTTCCAATTACCTGGTCATTGGTAGCTGATTTCAGATAACGACCGGTTGTTCCTGAAACTGTTTTCTGTCCGTTTGTATAAACGAAATCAGATCCCATAATTGCTCCGTAAGCTTCTCCAACTCGTGCATTAATAGAAACACCACCTCCTAAACTTGCAATTTGAAGATTAGTTACCTGATTGCCTGTTTCGTCTGTGAATAATGAAATAACTTTATTCTGATTCTTTGAAAAGTTTAGACGAAGATCCCATTTAAAATCTTTCGTTCTAACCGGAGTTACATATACAGATGTCTCAATACCCTTATTTTCAAGTTCCCCTGCATTAACCCATTTTGACGAATAACCTGTTGCATACGAAACCGAAACCGGCATTAATTGATTAATGGTATTATTTTTATACAAAGCAAGATCAAATCCTAATCTGCTTTTAAAGAAATTCATTTCTAATCCACCTTCCAACGCACGTTGACGTTCAGGTTTCAGATCTGAATTTAGTTTCGTATTTGGAACTGTTACCAATGAATTACCACTAAATGGTGCATTTGCAACATAAGTATCTTTTACACTTAATGCCGGTGCACTGCTACCTACTTCTGCATAATTCAATCTTATCTTTCCTAATGTAAGCCAATCCTGCTTAATTAAATTTGAAAAAAGATAACTACCGGTAACCGAGGGATAAAAATAGGCATTGTTTTTCACCGGTAAAGTTGATGATTGATCCCGACGTATTGTTGCATCTAAGAAATATGTATTATCATATCCGAAGGACACACTACCATAAATACCATTAACACCAATTTGTAATAACGATTCTTCAGGAGGAAGCATCGCATCAACGCTATTACTTAGTGCATATACACCTGCCACAGAAAGACCATTGTTTGTGGATGCATAAACACTTTCACTGCTGTTCCTGCGAATATTAGTACCAAGTATTGCTGTTAAATCTAATTTTTCAGAGATTGTTTTGTGATAATTCAACATGAAATCTAAGTTTGATTCAGTAAATGCCTTTGTATATCGGGAATATCCGGAAGTTACATTAGATCTTCCAACACCAAATTCGCCAGCACTTGAACCAATAGCTTTCCGTTCTTCCTGCAATTCATTATACGTATCAATTGAGAATCGTCCCATTGCCTTTAAATCACTTGTAATTTTCCAATCCAATTGAGCGTAGCCAATTAATCGACCTCTGCCATCTGTTTCATAATTATTGTTACGTAACCAATATGGGTTATCCCAATAAGCAGCAGAGCCATCATCCCATGCTACACGATTCCAGGTAGCATTTGTACCTGTCAAATCAAACATTTTCTTTTGCATTCCCATATCAACATTTACCTCAAACCATTGACGGAAACTTGACATAATATTGTCATTATAACCTGTAGATGGACGACCTTTACCCGCTGTGTTAATATAATTTGCCGAAGTAGTTATCTTTAAATTATCAGTTATATTAAGTGATCCATTAAATGTAGCATTGTTTTTTGTTAACTGGCTATTCGGAACAACTCCTTTTTGATCAAAATTAGTGTACGAAAAGCGGTAAGTTGAATTTTTATCACCTCCGGAGATATCAATATTGTTCGTTGTGCTTACTCCTGTTTCGAAAAATGTTTCCGGTCCATTTGCTCCTGCAACCCAAGGTGTAGCTTTTCCATAATTAGGTGATTTAGGATCAAAAGAATCCCATTGATACACCTTTAGACTAGGATCGAATTTTTCACCACGTGATGCATCTTCATAATATGGTGTGGTATAGTCGATTGTTCCATCACCATTCACATCTGCATAATGTTCAAGACCCGGATGTGCACCATCGCTATAACCTGTCATGGCATATCCTGCACCATATTCTTTTTGGTAGGTTGGAAAAGTACTTTTATCTATCTGGCTAACTGTCACGTTTGAACTTACTTTTACGTTCATTGTTCTTACATTCGCTTGCTTTCCTTTTTTAGTTGTGACTAAAATCACACCATGTGAAGCACGTGATCCATAAAGGGCTGTAGCAGCAGCACCTTTCAATACACTCACCGATTCAATATCGTTTGGATTGATATCAGAAGCGGCATTACCGTAATCATAGCCACTACGGCCTGTCAATTGACCTGAATTATTGTCATTCGTGTTATCTACAGGAATTCCGTCTACGACAAATAATGCCTGATTATTTCCGGTCAATGAAGAAGATCCACGAATTATGACATTAGTTGATCCTCCAAAGTTTGTATTATTCTTAATTTGAATACCTGAAATTTTACCCGAAAGAGAAGTTATAAAATTATCAGATTTTACCTTATTTACATCATCTCCACTTATTTCCTGGACAGAATAACCCAAAGATTTCTTATCCCTGGTAATTCCCAAAGCTGTAACAACAACTTCATTAAACAAGTTATCCTCTGATACCAGCTGAATAACAAGGTCGTTTTTCGCCTCAATTTCAACTGTTTTCATACCAACATAGGAAATCAAAAGATTTTTTGCATTTCCTGGCAACGTGATTTTAAATACACCCTCAGTATTTGCAATTGTACCAACTGTGGTGCCTTTTACCAATATTGTTGCGCCAATTACTGGTTGCCCATCATCCGCAGAAATCACTTTCCCCGAAATAGATTTTGATTGAGCATTAACCAGACCCAAACCTACCAGAAACAGGCAGGCAATTAAGAACGTTAGTTTTCTCATAAATTTAACATTTTGTTTATTAATCTTCTTTAATTTGCGTTTTTTCAATTTCAAGGGTGCAAAAATACAGTTTTAAACGATAGGAAACAAGTGTATTTGTTGACATATTGCAAGATTATGCAGATAATTGCTATCATATTGCTATTATTTTATCCTTTTTGCAATCACAAAGAACGATTAAATACATTTTTTAGTGAAAACACAATTTTATACGCATTTGATTATAAGAGAAATAGAATCCATATATGAAAACATCTGAATTATCATCCGCATTATTTTAATTAATTAAAACATTTTGACATCAACTATAAATAATTAAAAATAATCGAATATTTAACGTTTAAATTTTACAAATACGTCTTCGAAATGACATAACAATATCTTTTTGTATGGTTTTTCTTTATATTTAGTGCATTTAGGTTAATTTCAAACAAAACATAGACATTCGAAGATATTCAAAACATTATTCAAAACCATTATTGTTAGATGGCAGTTGCTATATTTATTGGAATA
>Ga0302288_1000442_pt1 | contig 33784 bp, 28 predicted proteins | sample III_Fen_N1_1_FD_194549 | JGI IMG/M metagenome (GOLD analysis project Ga0302288, IMG submission 194549) | Peat permafrost microbial communities from Stordalen Mire near Abisko, Sweden - III_Fen_N1_1 | ecosystem: Environmental > Terrestrial > Soil > Wetlands > Permafrost | place: Sweden: Abisko...
ATGTATTGGGACATTTTATTTCTTATGGCGTACTCTATGCTACCACAGCCGGGACTTCCCACTCTGCACAGTTTGCACTTGCCAGCGTTCTGAAGGCAGTGAATGATGGCCGGTTGGATTTTGTAGCGGACCTGCATGAATATGGTTCAAAGGCTAAATTAATGAAGGCCTTGTTTCTTAAATATGGATTCTATATTGTATACAACGACGAAGAGCATGAACTGGCGGATGGCTTTTATTTTACGATAGCCTATCCGGAAATGAAGAGTGCCATATTAATGAAGGAGTTCCTCTATTATGGAATTAGTGCTATTTCTCTGGCTATAACAGGAAGCGACGATCCGTACGGTTTGCGGGCATGTGTTTCGTTTGTACGGTTGGACCAAATAGATGTCCTGGAAGAGCGTCTAAAAGCATTTGTAGAAAACAGATAAAGTCATGATGTACTGTTGAGGCTGATTTCCACAGATAGTTTTTTAATGTAAGAAATTAAGAAAGAGATTGAAGAAAGAGATAGAAGAAAAAAATTGACCACAGATTACACTGATTTTCCCAGATTATTTTTAATGTAAGAAATTAAGAAAGAGATTGAAGAAAAAGATTGACCACAGATTACACTGATTTCCACAGATTATTTTTAATGTAAGAAATTAAGAAAGAGATTGAAGAAATAGATTGTCCACAGATTACACTGATTTCTACAGATTTTTTTTAAGAAAGAAATTAAGAAAGAGATTGAAGAAGGAGATTGTCCACAGATTACACAGATTAACACTGATTATTTAGATTGATACTCTTCAATGTTCATGATTAGAGCAAATTTTTAAATTGTAAAGTGATACAAGGAACGTTTGGTACATTCCAACCTGGCGGACGGTACATCCCGAGATGTCGGAAAAGCTTCGACATTTTGGTAGAAAGGGTATAATGGAACAACTAAACTTTCCTGAAGTACCAAAATCTATTTTAAGAAATCGGACGTTTACAGAGAATCATTTAGAATAAAAAGGCTGTCCCTTCTTTGAGTTGGAACAGCCTTCTTTTAGTTACTTATTTTACCACCTCGAAAGTTGCAGGTAGTTCATTTATATTCGTTTTCTAACATCCAAAAAATATTAATAATGAAATTAAATATCCCTGACGAAGTCCGACAACTAGCAACAGATACTTACCGTATTGTTCGGCAAAAGGTTGAAAGCAACAAATCAATCACTGTTCTTCATATCGATGATGAATATAGTTTTATGGTTCATGGCACTGATGCCATCTACCCAGAGAAGATATGGGCTTTCGATATAGGAACGGTAAAGACAGCACGAGATTTTTTCAAACAGTTTCCACCAACTCCGGGTGAAGTCGAAGGTGCTATCCAGGTAGTGGAAGATGAAATAATGCCCCTCCATAAACTGCTGATGCCCGACTCCGTGTTGTATTCAACCGATGATAGGATACAAGAAATAGCACAATATGCACTTTTTGAAGAGAATCAACATGCTGTATTACTTCCCCGCACGAGTATGGAACGTGTTTTCAACCGATTGGCAGCAATCATCACCGGCCTTCCGGCAAGCCAGGATGTATTACCGGCTTCGACAGAATTTGCCGCCACACTTTTAATACTTCGCGAAGTAATGCATCATCTCGGTTTTGCAGAAATATCGGTTGTTAAATGAATATTAATTTGAAAAACGAGAGTAATACTTACTTTTTAGCTCGGGTTGAAAATAATGGAATACTAATTTTAATCCCTGAAGTTTTAAAATTAAATCCATTGAAAGCGCTGAAAATACCAATCCGGCCCAGATCATTAAATCCAATAGAATATCCGGTTTCAAAATAAGGTTTTTCGTGTTGCATATTCCAGAATGTATGTATCTGAAGGGCTTCATTGAATAGAAAACGCTGCATAAATCCTATTCTTTTTAATATTAAATAATCGGATGTCCAGTTTACCTGAGCTTCCAGCCACTGGTTTGTATTGAACGAATAGTTTTCGAGTAAATTAAAACTGTCGTCGAACGAACGTGTATTGATAATTAAGGGACTTGTCGCGAAGTAATGTAAATCAGGGGCATACAGCTTTTGTTTTGTCAGAAAGCTGCCTGCTGAAAACTTATAATTTAATTTGTCAAATTCAGAAACTGTTAAACTCTGTCGCAGTGAAACATCAATCTTATCGTAAGATGCTTGTTCTGTTTTACTTAACAAAGGAACTGTTTTTTTAAAATCTAAGGTCATTGTTGGGTATACAGAGCTGGTATACACTTTTTTACCATCAGTTATTCGGTACTTATTAAATGGGGTGTATTCGAGTTTTATCCATCCTGTTGAGGCATAATTTTCCGGGAAAGCATCACCGTATGCCTGGTCAGGGTAATTGGGGAGTGGTGTCTGTCCAAAAAAATGATAGGTTGAATGATTGTTCAATAATTTGCGAAACTCGAATCCGGCACCCGCCGTTAATTTGAATCCATTCATAATATCGATCTGATTTTCGAGACTGACGAATTTCTTTTGATAAAATCGGATGACATTATCGCCTAAGAACAGGGATGATAACGAATTGAAAAAACGGGATGTGCCTTTTTCACCCTGTATATCTTCACTTGAATTCCCTGCAGAAAACAATATCCTTCCATTTGCTAAAGGAGCATACTTATAAAAACTGTTTAGTTTCCAGAGGACCGAATTGCGGGCAGTAGCATAATAAAAAGAAGGAGCTATCTCTACACTGTTTGTTTTCGATGTTTTTGCAGAGATGGTCAGCTTCTGGCCGATCCGTAAACCATCCACGAAATTATATTCATTCAAGACTCCCAATAATAAACCATCAAAATGTAATGTTGTAGATTTGCTGAAAGGAATGATTCCACCTGTCAACCAGTTCAATGAATTCGATGAACTTCCAAAATTAAAAGAGACCGAGTTATCCGTTGTACTTATTGATTTAGAAGCCGGGATAGAATCTTTTTGTTTCAAACTTTCGGCTTCTTCTTTTAGTAAGGGTACATTCCGAATAGCTTCCCAGAAAGTCGAATCGCGTTTCGTTGCCAGCGAATCAATATCCATTTTCACTAATTCGATATCTTTTATTTCAAGGGAATCTCTTCTGTCTTTTATTTCTTTAGGTTCATTAAGCGACGTCATTAATCGGGCTAGCCGGATTGCTTCGCCGGTAGTTATGTTGTCTTTTGCCGACAACTTTTCAATAAGGTCTGCCTTTTTCTGTTGTTTTTTTGAAATGACAGGTTTATCAACCGTTTTCTTTTGATTCTGACTGGCTTCCCACGTTTCATTTACTTTAATTTTAGAGTATTTAACGGACGAATAAAACCGGACATACCCTTTTACACCCATTGTGCCAATAGTCGTATATGAATCGTAAGTGATTGGCATAAAGACAGAAGGACGGACTTCCTGATAATTTCTTTTAGAACGGGTCGTGGTGCCCATTTCAGTTGACGTGAGATCGAATGAGTAGACACTCCAGTTATCTTCAATTATATACAAATAACCTGAAAATAATTTTTCATTTTTCAATTTAGGTATTACCCTGATTTTGTTTACCTGATAATTTCCGTTAGTAGTAATGTCTTCCAGTTTAAATTTATAATATTGGAATGCACGGGTAGATAAAGGGGAAATTTTGTCCTGAAAATAGGCTTCGTAAATATTCGAATAAGAAATTTTAAAACCACCTTTTGGTTCCATCTCTTTTGGAATAGAACTCTTGTAGGCAATAACCCTTTGTTTATAGTTGGAAGGAGACTTGAATGTGATTTCATTTTTAGATTCCATTACCAATAATTTACCAATGAGTGATTTAAACTGATTGTCTTTTATCATCATTTTCATTAATGATGGTACTTTTTCTATTTTAGCACTTCCTTTTATGTAGTTTTCAGAACTATATTCTGCTACCTGATAGATATGAAATGGAGCCTGTGCAATAGCATGACGCATTACCCGATCTGCCGGGTTTGCTCTGGATGAGGTGATGGTTAATTCTTTTAATATGACAGGTTTTTCAATCAGTTTGATGTTTAAAGCAGCACCTGTATTTGATACTTCCACTGTTTTACTTTGCGATTCATATCCAATGGAACGGATTTCACACGTATAGGTACCCGGTTTTATTTTTGATTGAAATTCTCCTTGTTCATCAGCAACAATCCCGGACGTTATTTCATGAATATAGATGGTGGCAAAAGGAACCGGTTCTCCATGTACATTTTCTATCTTTCCTTTTAAGGTCTGGGCAGAAAGGAATAAACAGCAGTTTATTGTAATCAGCAAAGCTATAATTCGATTCATGTATAATGGTTTAATCGTGATTATTAACATTGCAAATGTATGGAATATTAACATAATTAAATTTATAAATGAAAATAAAAAAATAATAATTAACTATATTGGCTTTAAAATAATTTATTTTATTTTTTTATTGTGAGTAAATCCTGTATCAATTGTTGTGGGATGGTAAGTCGTCGATATTAAATAATGATATATTCGTTAAAATTAAATACTTGTATTCTTGCATTTATTATATTCCCGATCTTCAATTCCCAAAATGAGGATTTAAGACTCTGTATTTGAAAAATTACAAGAAGTAAATTTAATATGATAATGTACTTTTAAGTCTTCATTTGGGATTTGGAATCATGAGTTAAAATAGTTTATTAAACACATTGAATTACACATCTTGCGATGAATTAAAAATATTACAGGCATTCATCCTAAGAGAAATTGTAAATTTGATGGCAATTTTTGTATTTTTGCGTTTTGCAAAAGTTCTGTAGATAAAAATAATCATGCAATGATTTTTGAAGATTTATTTCATCATTCATCATGAAACCTTTCATAAATAATCAAATATGTCCCATATCACTATACAAATCAGTGGAGTAGCCTCCGAACTGGCACTTGGTGCTTATATGCCAAAAGATTCAACGATCTTCAATGATTGGCTGGAGTTTTATCATTTCAATGATCTAATTCATGAAACACAATTACTTTCCGAATATATCTCTGAAATTGAGATTAAAGTGGATCAGGTGACCCTTTTTAAAGGAAAGATCCCGCAAAGTCAGTTCAAAGCATTAAAAAGCTTTTCGCCCTCACTTCTCCAAGATGCTTTGTATCTACGCACCGAATGTGCCGAAAAGTCAGTTTACCAATGTGTATTTGAAACGGATAACTTTGATAAAAACAAGTTATTCTTCGAAACTCAGGATTATGATTTACTTTTCAAAGTCGGAAAAGCATTTATTACCCATCTGATTTATGATCAGATTTCATATCCCTTGGAATGGGTGAGTGCACATCCTGTTGGTGATATCTGTCTTTTATGCCGGTATGACAATGGCTATTTAGTCCCGGTGTATGATGCAATAAAAAAAATGGCAGTCAATGTTGGGTAATTGGTGATTGGTGATTGGTTAATTGGTTGATTGGTTAATTGGTGATTGGTTAATTGGTTAATTGGTGATTGGTTAATTGGTTAATTGGTTGATTGGTGATTGGTTGATTTGTTAATTGGTGATTGGTAGATTAGTTAATAAGTTAATTAAAAAAAATAGTGATCTGTGGACAATCTCTTTGTGTAATCTGTGGACAATCTCATACCGGATAAGCAATAGTAGTATAAACCGAACCAGAGTAGTTCCCCAATACTATTAAATGCAGTTAGATTTGATTGGAAACTCCATTGGTTCAGTTATTAGATTAGACATAAACCCCCGAATACATTCGGGGGTTTATGTCAATTCGGATTGTAACATAGGCACAGGTGTAACTCCCCTGGAGTTTTTCAGCAGACCCTAATTATTTGTAGCAATTCCTGTTTTAAGATCTATAGTAATGTTATTATCTTTTGGAGCAGGATCAGTCCATACACTTTGAATGGCACCACCAAGTGTAGGGCTCACGGATTTCACTGTCTGGATGTTTGCATTATCGGTAGAACCGGGAGTCTCATCACCTGCATAATGAGCTATAAAAGCATTTGAAAATATGCTGTCCAGTTTGTAGGCATTAATTGCTTGCGCAGGTACATTATAAGGAGCACTGTTTAGCATATAATACGAAATAGTTCGCATCCCGGTGCTTAAGTAATTTTTGGCATATTCCTGAAAAGTTGTGCCTGTTGGAATAGTGCTATAAACCACACCATCAATCTTTCCTGAAGTTATTTTTAAAGTCTTATTTACTGTATTCAGAACAACAGTACGGTAAGGACAAGGTGATGTCACTGTACTGCCTGTTTCAACATCATAAATGTATCCTTTGGTTCCGATTCCTTTGGCAATATCCTGTGCATGAAAATGTCCGGTAAAAACAACATTCAAGCCTGAATCCGCCAGTATGGTTGATACGTTTTTCCAGTCGGAAATTAGATATTCAGAAAACATCGAGCTTTGTCCTGCAAAATGTTCGACTATACCATGATGCATCATTGATAATAAGATCTTATTTTGTGCCTTCGCTTTTGTAATAATCGTTTTAACCCATGCAAGAGTACTTGCTGATATACTCCCTGCAGTTTCACTGGGTTGATAATGACAAGCATCAATCCCTACTATCCAAATTCCGTTTACAGGTTCGGATACATAACTCAAAGAATTCGGATCACGTTCCACAGCATTATTGTAACCACAGTTGCCGTAAATGGAGGCAAAGGTGGCAGGTGTTACATTGGCAATTGATGACTGTGAAGTTCCGGTATAACTCATTGCTGCAGGATTGTTCACATCGTGATTCCCCGGAATAATCAATACTTTAATTCCGTTTTCCGTTAACGTTTTAAACAGAGCAGCAACAGCCTCATGATCAATTTTTTCGCCATCTTTGGTCAAGTCGCCTGTTACTAATAAAAAATCAGGTTTTTCGTTCATAACAGTTGCCAATACATTTTTTAAAATGGCACTGCTTTCGATAATCAATTTACGATCGGCAATCAGATACCCCTGAAAATCTTTATTTGCCGGCAAAGTAAACAAAGAAGGGTCGAAATAATGGATATCCGAAATAACCATAAACTTAACTGATTCAGGAGTTGCATTGGAGTTGACTTCATTTTTACAACTACTAATCAATACAATACACAAAAATAACAATAAATAAACCTGAGAAATCTTTTTCATACATTTTTATATTAAGTATTTAAAATAAGACTGTAAAATAATGATGTATTTATTACATAAATGAGTAGAACAGGTTAAGAGAATAAGAATATTAAACAACTGATATTCCGTATAACAATGGCTCTTTATAAATACGTTTAATTATTCGCCCTGTTAAACTATTATAACTGGCTTGTTGTTATTGTATACAAAAGACAAATCACCAATCAAGGTTATATGAAACTTAGAAATATTCTTCCTGTATTTATTTTACTGATATCCATTCAATCGTTTGCACAAAAAGGCATTATAAAAGGAAAAATATATGATGCGAAAACCAATCAACCCATAGAATTTGCTTCCATTTTGATTCAGGGAAGTACTATTGCTTCTACTTCGGACCTGGATGGGAACTATATCTTTACAGGAGTTGAACCGGGTTTCAAACATCTTGTAGTCACTCTGACAGGTTTTCAAACAACAGTTTCTTCCGAATTTCAGGTACAGGGAAACCAAACGACATTTATTGATGTCGCTCTTATTGAAACGACCGTTCAACTTGGAGAAGTGACTATTCGACAGAATTATGCAACTAAAAAAATAGAAAGTCCGTTGTCGGTTTTGTCAGTAGGAGTGCAGGAAATTGAAAAAACGGCAGGAGCAAACCGGGATGTATCAAAAGTAATTCAAACGTTACCGGGGGTAGGAGTTACCGATCCCAACCGGAATGATTTGATTGTCCGGGGAGGTGGTCCTTCCGAAAATGTGTTCTATTTGGATGGTATTGAAATTCCGGTGATCAATCATTTCGCTACACAAGGATCATCCGGAGGAACAGTAGGGGTTATTAATCCTGATTTTGTCAGGGACATTGATTTTTATACAGGCGCTTTTCCGGCTAACAAAGGAAACGCATTGAGTTCCGTGATGGACATTAAACAAAAAGATGGTAGTATTGACCGGATTCATACGAAGCTGTCAATAGGAGCTTCCGATGCGGCTCTAACATTGGATGGACCTGTGGGGGATAAAACAACATTTATCATTTCGGCCAGGCAATCTTATTTGCAATTTTTGTTTGCTGCCATAGGATTGCCTTTCCTGCCAACCTACAATGACTTTCAGGTAAAAGTGAAGACAAAGATCGACAAAAAGAATGAAATTACGTTCATGGGGATCGGTGCTATCGACAATGATGCCCTGAATACCGGAATAAAAAATCCAACTGAAAGTCAGGCTTATTTGCTTGCTTATTTACCTACGTATGTACAATGGAATTATACTGTTGGTGCCGTGTACAAACATTTCTCTGAAACTCATTACGATACCTGGGTAGTAAGCCGTAATATGCTTCGAAATACGAATTATAAGTATAAAGACAATAATGTCGATAGCATGAAAACATCAGATTATAAATCGGATGAAGCTGAAAATAAGTTACGGTTTGAGCGGAACTATCCCGATTTACCCTTTAAACTATCCTTTGGAGGTGGCGTGAAATACACACATTATACAAATTACACCAATCGTCAGCTATATATTAATAATTCGGTTAGCAACCTGGTTTATAATACCCGGATTGGGCTATTTGGATACCAGGCATTTGCACAGGCATCGAAAGAGTTATCCGACGATAGGTTGAAACTTTCATTGGGTGTGAATTTTGCCGGATTAAATTACAATCAGAACATGATCAATCCCTTTAATCAATTCTCACCCCGGTTTTCTGTTTCTTATTCACTGTCTCCCAATTTTGATCTGAATGCCAATATCGGAAGGTATTCACAGCAACCGGCCTATACAACACTCGGATACAGGGATGCTGCGGGGATATTAGTGAATAAAAATGAAAATATGAGGTATACCATCTCCAATCAGGCAATCGCAGGGATTGAATACCGCCCGGCTGATAATATGCGCATGACGGTGGAAGGTTTTTATAAACTGTATGAGTATTATCCACTGTCGGTTGCTGACGGATTAAGTATTGCAAGCAAGGGAACAAATTACGGTGAAGTAGGGGATGAGCAAATTGTTTCGACAGGTAAGGGGCGTGCCTATGGCGTTGAAGTATTGTACCGGATAATGGAAATGAAAAAAATGAATCTTACTGCCACATATACTTTTTTTCGAAGTGAGTTTACCAATGCTGCAGGAATCTATCTTCCTTCTTCCTGGGATACAAAACATCTGTTCAATTTAATAGCCGGTTATAAACTTCAAAAAAGCTGGAATGTGGCTGTTCGATGGCGTTTTGTGGGAGGTGCACCCTATACTCCCATCTTATCTGCCTCAGCAAATAAGGCAGTCTGGGATATCAGCAAACAACCCCTGTTGGATTACGCAAAGTTTAATTCACTCCGATTGCCAAACACCCATCAACTTGACTTACGAATTGATAAAGAATTCTATTTCAAAAAGTGGCTGCTAAATTTATACACGGATATTCAAAATGTATATAATTTTAAAACGCAAGGTGCACCTGTGTACACCAATTTAAGTTCGATTCCAACTTCGGATGCAAATGGTAACCGGGTGTATCTTCCAAAAACCGATCCGGCTAACCCGGCAAACTATGAATTACGGACTATTGATAACTTTGCAGGAAATATTTTACCTACTATTGGTATAATAATTAAATTTTAAGATCAACCCTCCATGAAAAGAATAATAAAAACAGACATTTTGCTTGTTGCATTTATTCTGTTTTCGGCAACAGGCAGTGCTCAAAAGAAAAGAGATCTTTTTTCGGAAGAAAATTTTGGAGTGAATAATAGTGGTACTCCAATAACCGTTCACTTTGAAAAGGGGAAATATCATAATCACCCTCTTCTTGCCATTTGGTTGGCTGATGGTGACGGAAAGTATCTACAAACATTGTATGTATCGGAAAGTATCGGAAAGGGAGTTTTTAAACATGCAACCCGTGCAAACGGAAAATGGATGGAAGGTAAAATACAGCGTCCGGCAGCACTGCCTTACTGGACTCATCAACGAAATGTCATTAATGAATATGGCACTTATAATCCAACTGAGAAACACCCTGTGATCGATGGATATACCGGGGCTACACCTATTGGCTCCTTTAACCTGCATACCAAAACAGGAAGGCCACTCAAAGGAAAATATAAAATCATGTTGGAAGTGAATCAAAGCTGGGATTGGAATGAATACTGGACGAATGCTAAGTATCCCGGTGATATCGAATACAAAACTTCCAGTCAACCTGCTGTTGTCTATTCTGTTGATATTGATACCTATGATTTAAAACCTTTTTATATCATGAACCCAATTGGATACAGCCATTATTCGGGTGCTGATGGAAGTCTGACTACAGACTTGAAAACTTTAACCACTGCCTTAAAAATCGCAAATAAAATAACTGTAGCAATTGTTAATTAATAATTGCCAGAGTGCTAAAATTTAGGTCCATATAGATTCATTTAATATCAACAATTTCTTATTTGTCTTTTATTTTTTCAAATCAGGATATTTAATGCGATTGTGATAAATGTTTTTAATCTTTTCTTTAAATACTGATTTTACCAATTCCACATCCCTGAAAGTGATCGGTGCATCTTTAAATTCACCTTCAGCTATTTGTTCATCAATCATATTTTCGACCATTTGATCAATACTCTCTTCTGTATATTCGCTCAGACTCCTTGACCGTGCTTCCACAGCATCAGCCATCATCAGGATAGCAGTTTCCTTATTATTCGGGAGTGGCCCCGGATAGGTAAACACTTCTTTATTTGGTTTTACACCGGGATTGGCATTCATATACGAATTGTAAAAATATTTTGTCTTTCCGAAGCCATGATGGGTTGTAATAAAATTAATAATCTGTTCGGGTAAATGATATTTTTTTGCGATTTCTATTCCGTCTGTTACATGATTGATCACAATCTTAGAAGCTTCCTCAAAATCTATTTCGGTTAAGGGGTTTTTTCCACCCATTTGATTTTCGATAAAGTATTCAGGATGTTTAATTTTACCTATGTCGTGATAGAGTGCTCCGGTACGTACCAGTAAACTATTTGCATTTATTTTTTTAGCTGCTTCGGTTGCCAGGTTGGATACCTGCATTGAATGTTGAAATGTCCCGGGCGCCAACTCTGAAAATTGAATCATTAAATCACTGTTGATATTAGTCAGTTCCACTAACGTAACGCTTGATATCAACCCGAAGATTTTTTCAAATAAATAAATCAATACATACGCAAACAACAGAAATACGCTGCTAATTGCAAAATAGATGATGTATTGCCAGTCGACGCGATGGATATCACCTTCCGAAATACATTCGAAAGCCAGGTACATTAAAACGTAACTTAGAAAAATATACATGGCCGATTGCGCCAACTGCGAACGTTGCGACATGTCTTTCAGACTGGAAACAGCAACCATTCCAATTGTAATTTGCAGCAACAGAAACTGAAAGGCATTATCGACCATAAATGATATTATAAGCATGGTAATGATATGTGCAAATAATGCAGTCCGGGAATCAAAGAAAACACGAATGATGATCGGTAACATAGCAAAAGGAACCATATAATAGCTTAACGCAGTATACCTGATGGTGAAAGCTGTCAGACTAACCAAAAGCAGAATTACCAACAGGATGAAAAGAATATTACTCAGACTGTCGTAGATCCTGGGACGAAAGAGAAAAATATATAAATAAAATAATGAGATTAACCCCAGAATCATAATTATTTCGCCAATCACAACAATAGATGATTGTTGAAGCGATGTCTTACGTTTTTCGGATTCTATTTTAAGCGAATGCAACACCAGGTAATTACTTGGGGTGACAATTTCTCCCCGATCAATAATCCGTTCGCCCGACTGAATCATACCGGAAGTAAGCGAAAGATTCTTCAGCATATCAGTTTTTGAAATTTCGGAATTAACACTGTCATATTTCATATTCTCAGACAGATACATGTTGATGTCATATGATTTCAATGAAATAGGAGCTGCATTTATGATTTCTTCGTATGCGGTGCGGGGAGTATAGATATTCCCGATTGGAATAACATGTGTAACCCTGTTAGGTAGTATACACGATATATTTACCCGTTTATCGACTAATAACTTATTATAATCATCTACCGATATAATCCCTGAAGAATAAATAGTTCTAAACTTATTTTTAATGTAATTGGGTATGCGGGGTGATGTTTCCCCTTTTTTTTGCAAGTCTGAGAGTAATTTGCCGGTTTGTTTTTTAATAACACTGGTATCCAGTTTGAAAAAGGGTGTATAGTCTTTTAGAATATCTTCCTTTTCTTTTGCCAATTGCTGATCACTTTTATAAATAGGAAAATCAAAAGAAGCAGTGATTAATTCATACGACCAGGGTTTCCCTATTTCAAATTGATACTTAAACTTATCTTCGGAGGGATACAGCATGACAATAAGCACTACTAAGAGGACAAATAATCCTATTTTACTAATGTTTTCAACTTGTGGATGAGTTAATTTTAATTTCATATTTTTTCTTAGAGTGATAATTGTACGGTTGAAAATGAAAAGTGCCGAAAATTACGAAAAAATTACTTAATAGAAACATTATCTTTAAACTTTCCTTATTTTTGCAGTGATATTCGTTCAATGCTTATCATTTTTACATATTTACAATTTAATTTCACAACTATGTACGGAACCATTACCCTCCCTTTAGTACCGCTTCGCGAAAGTGATAATGAAAGAAGCGAATTATTATCACAACTGCTATTTGGAGAATGTTTAGAAATTATAGAGCTCCGTGAACGTTGGCTTTTCGTTAGAAATCTGAATGACTGTTACAGAGGTTGGGTGGACTATAAAATGGTAAAGATTCTGACTGTTTCTGAAGAAGAACGAATTGCAAATACACCCGGATACTTTGTTTGTGTTCCAATTCTGGTTTGTAATGAAACTTCTTCCAATGCGAAATTGTTCTTACCCGGAGGAAGTATTCTTCAAACAGATTTTAAGGACATGTTTTCAATTGATACTAAAACCTATTCGTTTAATCCATCAGAATTATATCAGAATAAGATAGCAACAGGTCAGAAAATTACTGAAACAGCTTTTCAATATCTAAATGCTCCTTATTTGTGGGGAGGTAAAAGTATCTTTGGAATTGATTGTTCCGGATTGGTACAGGTGGTCTATTCAATGTTTGGCATTCAGTTGTTGCGTGATGCCTCTGAGCAGGTTGAAAGTGGTGAAGTGATTGATTTCCTTTCGGAAACAAAACCGGGTGATCTTGCATTCTTTGAAAACCAGGATGGAAGAATCGTCCATGTCGGGATATTGCTCAATTCTCATCAGATCATACATGCATCCGGCTGGGTTAAAATTGAAACTATCGACTCCCAGGGAATAATTTCTGAACAAACCGGAGAATATACTCATAAACTCAGAGTAGTTAAACGGATGATATTGAATTGATTATATAATCTCGATCCTTCTTCTCCAAAATAAATTATTGTTTAATGAAAAAAAATTGAATGTCTGATGTAAGATGTTCAACTGCTTTGCGTCATTATAGTGTATGGAATCAACTCAATTTAATACTCAAATTCTGAATCATTCCGATAAATTATTTCGATTTGCAAAATCGATACTGCGGAATGTAGATGCAGCACAGGATGCTGTACAGGAATTGACAATGAAATTATGGGAGAAGAGACACCAACTTGACGAAGTTAAAAACATACAGGCATTTACTATGCGATCCATGAGAAATTTGTGTCTGGATACAATCCGTCAAAACAGGGATGAAGATGAATTACCTGTTGAATTCGAATACAGCGAACCCAACCCGCACCAACAAACAGAACTCAGGGATTTAGCAACACAAATACGAAGTATGATTAATAATTTACCGGAATTACAACGGAGCATTATTAGAATGCGGGATGTGGAGGAAATGGAAATCTCAGAGATTGCATATGTTACTTCAATAACAGAAAATGCAGTCAGTGTGAATCTATCAAGAGCCCGACAGAAAATAAGGGATCAAATTTTAAATGAACAAAAAAGAGTGGAGGAAACAATATGGAAATGATGAATGAATTATTAGAAAAATATTTTAGGGGTGAGACATCACTATCTGAAGAAAAAGAATTGAAACACTACTTTTCGAAGGGAAATGTAGTCCCGGAGCATGAAATATACCGGTCTTTGTTTGAAGTCTTCGAACTTGAATTGAAAGATACTGCTACATCACCCTTAATTCAAGTGATCCCAAAACAAAGAAAAATAAAGCAAATCTGGATTAAAACATTCGCATACACAGGCATTGCTGCATCTTTGGTATTGTTAATGTGGGTGCAACTCCCGCAGAATACCGAAAATTACGCCGTAATAAACGGGACACGGATTGATAACCCGGAATATGTACAAAGATATGCTCAGAAGAAATTGAATTATGTCAATGAAATGCTTAAAGATGGTTTGAAGCCAATGAAACGAATGAATGTTGTAAATCATACTCTTCAACCCTTAAATGTAATCAAAGAGACTCAGGATAAAATGATTGAAATTGAAAAAACTCACAATGTTAATAATTAAGAATATGAAAAGAACAATGTTTTTAGTTGCTGTCCTATTTCTTGTGGCAGCAAGTCAGGCGCAAACGCTTCAGAGTTTATTCGAAAAATACAGTGAAGACGAACATTTCGAATATGTATCTGTTGGAAATGGAATGATGAACATGGCTTCAGCGATGGGTGGAATGCCTAAAAACGATAAGGGTATGTCTTCAAAAATGAAATCAACAAAAATTCTCACCCTAAAAGCTTCATCTGATTCTCAACTTATGAAATCATTTGAAAAAGAGTTAAGTTCGGTCTTAGAGGCCGGTAAGTTTGAAACAGCTGTTGTAACTCGGGGTAAAGGTGAAAGTGTACATATTTATTATCGTATCACCGGGAAAGACCACGTCGATCAATTAATTGTTGCTAAAACGAAATCAGAATTAAGCCTGATCTGGAATAGCGGTAAAATGACAAAAGCAGAATTGATGCATGGCTTTTCGTCTAAAGATGAGGATAGTTCGATAGATGGAGATGAAAGGTCTTAAACAGAGGGTTGGATTTTGCAGAAAATATTTTGTTTATTAATCGTAAGAGGTTAATATTTAAGCCAATTCATTGGGATAATGAGTTGGCTTTATTCTGTTTTATCTTATGATAGTCAATAAAAGACCAATGGAGCCAATCAGAAGTATGATAATCCCTGTGATTTGATTGATTAATTTCAATTCCCTCATGTTCAGCTTGTTCTTAAATTTGCTGACTAATATGGTCAACAAATTCCACCACAGTAAAGCTCCTCCCAAAATAGATAATATACCGCAAATAGACACAAACAAAGTCGTTTTATTCCCAATAAATTGAAACCTTGCAAATAAGGCAATTAGCACGAATAAAACCAATGGATTAGAAAACGTCAGACCAAATGAAGTGACAAAATCACTCAATAAACTGTGTTTAACCGTTTCATTAGGTTTTGGTTGAGTTGCCGGATTGCTTTGAAAAATATACCAGCCAAATAAAGCAACCACTAAGCTTCCAACTAATTCAATCACAAAACGGTGCTCTTCAATAAAATCCAATACGAAGCTTAAGAAAAACAACGTAATGATCGTATATATTAAGTCTGAAGTAGTAGCACCTAAACCTGTAGCTATGCCATATTTCGGGCCTCTGTTCAGGGTTCTTTGTATAGTAAGCATCCCAATGGGTCCTAAAGGTACTGAAATACATAAACCAATCAATATCCCTTTAATAATTATCTCAAGCATGCGTTCCATTTAAAGTTTGCATTGCAAAGATAGCTTTTTTTCGTCAATCAACGGTCAACCTTATTTTCAAATATTTAAGAAATGTGACTTTTTTAGGATGCTTTTAATATTGAATGTGTGGGTATAATAAAGCGACCAGAACAAATATATGTTCTGGTCGCTTTATTATATTTCTTTATATATCAGTATGAAAGTCCTTAGAATAAACTATTTTTCAAGAAAAAAGAAGGCGGTTTTTTAAAAAAGGTTTAAGTACTGATTGTTAAATTTAAATTTTAAATGGATATTTCTAATCCCTTTAAAATCCAAAATCGTCAATTTTCTTATTAAACTTTTTAGCTTCTGAAGGTTTTTTCGCTTTTGATTGTGTTGTTGATCCTTCAACATAAATTGCCTGATAAGGCCGAACCGGACATATAGATTCACAGGCGCCACACCCTACGCATAAATCTTCGGTAACTTCAGGAATGGTAAGTCCGTTTTTATAAGGAATCATATGCACAGCTTGAGTAGGGCAGTGCTCCGAACATGCACCACAATCTTCTTCTTTTGCAAATACAACACATTTTTCTCTTCGGAATTTTGCAATCCCGATCTGTGTCAGTTTCTTTTCTTCCATAGGAAGGGGTTTCAAAGCACCGGTTGGACAAATCGTGGAACAAATGTTACAATCGTACGTACAAAACACATGAGTTGAAAATGATAAATGTGGTTGTGTAATACCGGTAATCCCATATTGGAAAGCTGCCGGTTTAAGTACTTGCATTGGACATTTGGTAACGCACAATTGACATCCGGTACAATGTTCATTGAAATGCTCTAAAGTGTGTGCTCCGGGAGGCATGACGGGCTTCCTTGAAAGAATAGTGTCATCCTTCCCGATTATCTTATTGGTGCCTGATAAGGCCACTGACGCAAGCGCAGCGCCCGTAGAAAGTAGGAATGTCCGTCTGCCGGTGTTGATCTTTTGTTCATTGGGTTGAATTTGTTCCTTCTTAAATCTGTATTCATACTTGATCCCACCTTTTTTACAGGCAGAAAGACAATTAAAACAACTCACGCAACGCGAATCGTCCACTTTCATGGTCTCACTATCAATACACTGTGATTTGCATTGCTTTTCACATGCTCCGCAACGGGTACATTTCGATTCTTCCATATGAATGTGAAAGATTGAAATTTTAGACAACAGACCGAGTGAAGTTCCAACCGGGCAAATCGTGTTACAGTATGACCGGCCTTTAAACCAGGACATTTGAGTAATTAAAATAAAGAATGCTAAGGCAATCCCAAAGGCAAGAGGAATAAAACTAACCTGTTCTACTTTGTAAAAGGTGTAATTTCCCATTGAACTCATCGAAAACGCTAATAGATTATTTCCCCAAATTGCCAGCGGACGGAATAATTGAGAAACGATCTTGCCAAAAGTACTGTAAGGATCAAGCAGTATGACCAGAAGTGAGCTTCCGGAAAAGAAAACAATCACGGTAAGGGCAAGTATGGAGTACCTTAATATGTTCTTTGGAGCCGAATATTCAAACCGTGTCTTCTTCTTTTTTTTACTAAAGAAACGTGATTTCCAGGTCAGCACATCCTGCATTACGCCTAACGGACAAATTGTGGAACAATAGATTCTTCCAAAAAGCAAGCTAAGAACCAACAGGATTCCAAGTACTATCAGATTGAGTGATAGTAATGCCGGAATCCATTGAATGCTCATCAGTTTATGGATTCCCAACGGTAATTTGCCGGAGAAATCAATAAAGAATAAAAAAATGGGAAGAAAAAATAAAATTGATAAAACAATTCTTATGTTTTTAATAAACTTCATTGAAATATACTTAGTAATAATTTGATAAAAAAACTATTAACTTTAACGACTAAAGTTTAATCCGTTTCACATTAAGTCTTTCGAGATTCTGTGTTCCAACTCTGTTCTTTTCTGCTAAAGCAATATACCGAACGTCTTTCAGGTCGGTAGGTTGAACCTGTGAAAAGAGTTTCATAGCGGCAGTATCCACTGCTACATAATCAGGTGAAACAAGTAATGATTTGAGTTTGACAACATCAGTATCAGACTTTCCTTGTGGACCGTTAGACTTCATAATGCGGTAAGCATCCACGATGTTGAGAGCAGGTTTTTTATGAAATGTTGCTGCATCGGCTATACATTGATGCAAATCATGATTGTGGAAGAATCCTCTGTCCCAGACAATTCCCATCAGGTTCTTCATTGAGATCGTGTTTTTAGCTCCACCGTGATGTTTCAATACCGGCACGTTAAACCAGACATCGCATTCAAGTAAAGACTTATGGATTTTAGCACTTTTTAAATTTACTCCCCGTGGAAAATCAACTTCTGAATAATATGACTCATCGTTGGCAGGAACCATTTTGCCTCCAGCAGCCAGTACCGCTTTCTCGATTCCGCTATTCACATAACATTTCTTCCAATCCTGACAGGTATGGTCAAAGACGATCACTTGCGAAGCACCGGCACCCCTGCACATTTTTACTAAAGCACCAATCAATTCAGGGTTTGTATTGGCTGCCATTTGAGGTGACTTATCCCAACCAATATTAGGCTTGATAACTACTTTCTGTCCTTTCTTTACAAAATGTCCGATACCACCCAATTCTTTAAGTGCACGAGCCAGCATTACTGCAGGTTCACCTCCCATTACTGCTACCAGGTCAGGCTGGGAATGTACAGCAATCCCTTTAGCGGATAAAACAGATCCCAATGCATTGGTTTTAAAAAATGACGCAATTCCAACAATTGCTGCTGATTTGAAAAAATCTCTTCGTTTCATTTTCAAATTGTTTTATATTCGATTAATAAATTACAGAATTCAATGATTCAGATTGTAACAGGAAATTTTATTGAATTTTAGGTTTTAGCAAATTGCAAATAACAAGTTCTTTCTCCTCCAACTTATTTAGGTCGCTTCGTGGAGCCAAATTTCAACACGTTTCTTTAAATGAGGTCAGTTAATGCTTGAAACAGAAACTTTAATTCAGTGTACGGATAATAAATCAACGTTTCATTGAATTACTAAGTTTTGTCTACTCAGTTTTAATTTACCGGTAATTATACCAACAATTCGTCATCAATTTCAACCGGCTTTCGTTTAACCACCAAGGCACTAATCTCCCAAAGACCATAAATAGGCAAAAAGACAACCATCAAAGTAAACGGATCCCCGGTAGGAGTAACCACAGCAGCAACAATTAAAAGCACTACGATGGCATGTCGGCGGAATCTGTTGAAAAATCCACGGTTCAGAATGCCTAATTGTGATAAAAACCATGAGAGCAAAGGCAGTTCAAAAACTAAACCCATCATGAAACAAAGCATCATAAAACTATCCATATACGAATCGAGTGAAACACTGTTTTCTATGTAGGTGCTTAGTTGATACCCTGCCAAAAAACGTAAGGTTAGCGGGAATACCAATAAATAACCAATGGCAACCCCTATGTAAAAGAGTATATTACCAAAAAGAAAGACCCATCCTGCATTTTTTCGTTCATTGACATGAAGAGCCGGTTTTACAAACAGGAAGAGCTGGAAAATAACAAAAGGGAAGCTGAATACCAATGCAAACCAAAAAGAGGTGGACATGTGTATGAAAAACTGGGAAGAGAGGTTAATGTTGATTACCTTTACCTGGAAAGTCCCGACGCAAAAGTCAGGAAATAATGGGACTTTTTTACTTGCTTCATTGAACCACTCATACAGAAAAAAGTTATTTCGTGTAGGAGCCAGAATGACATTGTTGAACAATTCTTTCATGTACATAAAGAACACAAGAGATGATAATCCAACAAAAGCTGCTATTCGAAACAATGTTTTTCGCAAATCATCCAGATGATCCCAAAAAGTCATTTCACTGTCATCCGGTTTACTCATTGTTATTTGGTCGATTCGGTTTTGTCTTCTTTAGTCGATTCTTTCAAATCATGTTCGACTTCATTTAATCCTTCTTTGAAACTCTTGACACCTTTTCCTAGTCCTTTCATCAATTCAGGAATTTTTTTTCCGCCAAATAACAACAACAATGCAAATGCGATGATAAGCAATTCGCCCGTTCCTAAGTTTAAAAACAATAAATGATCCATGATTTTATAATTATTTGATGTTCAATTAATATTCTAACTTTAAATAATGTGTAAAAATACAACTATATTCTTATTCCAAAAAGGATAGTAGCTTAATTGTTTTAGAAGAGATGTTAATGATGTTTATTTAATGGTTTATTTATCTGTTGTCCCTGATACTTTCTTCGAAATTAAGTATGTTCATGTCTGATATGCATCCGAAGTATTCAGTACTGTAAATGAAATATTTATTTTCGGAAGTTTATTCGTGTTCATTAAAAAAAAGGAAGATAATTGCTGTTTGAAAAGCATTTATCTTCCAGTATAAAGGAACCCCGATAAAAAAATATTAGTTCTTATCGACCAGTTTATTGCTGCCTGTATTATAACGTTCACCGGTATTCGGATATTTAGCCAGTAATTCATCTATTTCAGCCAAGTCATGTCTGGTTAATACCATGTCAATAGCTCCAACATTTTCCAGTAAATAAGTCCTTCGTTTAGTGCCGGGGATTGGAATGATATGTTCGCCCTGTGCCAGTACCCAGGCTAATGCAAGTTGTGACGGGGTACAATACTTTCGTTTGGCAATCAGAGCAAAACCTTGTGCCAGTGAAGTATTGTTTTCAGCATTTTCCTGCTGATAACGGGGTAATGTTTTCCTGAAGTCATCATCTTTCAGTTTGGTAATATCCAGTGTGTTGGTCATTAAACCGCGTGCCAGTGGACTGAAAGGGACGAAAGTAATGCCTAATTCAAGGCAGGTAGGAAGTATTTCTTTCTCCACATCCCGAGTCAAAAGCGAGTATTCGCTTTGAAGTGCAGATATGGGATGTACTGCATTTGCTCTGCGGAGTGAATTGGCCGAAGCTTCCGACAATCCCAGAAATCGGACTTTTCCTTCTTTTACCAGGTCGGCCATAGCCCCTACCATTTCCTCCACGGGCACGTTTGGATCGATCCTGTGCGCATAATACAGATCAATAACATCGGTGTTCAAACGCTTCAGACTGTTTTCAACTGCCAGTTTCATATGCTCGGGAGAAGCGTCTAATCCAAATGCATATTTGTCTTTAACACCGGGCATGAAACCGAATTTTGTTGCCAGAAATATCTTATCCCGATTAGGTTTCAATACTTTTGCAATCAACTCTTCATTTTTACCGGCACCATAGATGTCGGCTGTATCCCAAAATGTTACGCCAATTTCAATTGCTTTCTCTAATGTTGCAATCGATTCTTCATCATTGGGTTCGCCATAACCATGACTCATACCCATACAACCCAGCCCGATAGAAGGCAGTTTAATGTCAGTTTTTCCGAATTTTCTGTAGAGCATAATAAATAGGATTGATAATTAATAATGAATAATTGGTGGAAAATTGATTCTTACTATCAAACAATTCATAAAAGAATATTGTTTCGTAAATTACAAATTCTGAATATTTAGCCTTCCTGAATAACATAATATTCGAACAAAATTCTTATTCTATGAGTGTGGTTTATACTATAATTTGGTTCAGTTCATTTTGTAATTAATCCTGACACTTCATTCACTGACATGATCTGAAATTTTCGGGGAACTATAAATCAAAAGCGTTTCAATTAAAATGATACAGGAAAACAATCAAAGCATCCATCGCTGTCTTTTTGTTGTCCTTTATTTCCATGGAGACTTGTATCTCTGCTTTGGAAGTACCCCTGAGGTTGATTAATGATTTGAGGCTTGCCCTGATGCGTACCTGACTGTCGACTAATACAGGTTGATTAAAACGTAGCTTTTCAATCCCGTAATTCACTGTTAATTTTGAGTTGTTTACTTCTACAATTTGATCCCATAAATAGGGCAATACCGATAAATTGAGATACCCGTGAGCTATGGTTGTTTTATAGGGGCTTTCAGTTTTAGTTCTTTCAGTATCTACATGTATCCATTGATGATCCATTGTAGCATCGGCAAATTGATTAATCTGATTTTGTGAAATGGTAATGTAATCCGACACACCTAACTCTTTTCCAACGTATTGTTCTAATTCCTCGAAATTATTCACTATGATTTTACTCATTTTATCCCTCTCTATTGTTAGTCCAGGCAAGGTGCCGGGACAAGTTGTTTTATTTTGTGCAAATATACTAAAATTTTAGACCGTGTGAAATAGTAAATTCTTATTTAAGTATACAAATCACGCTTGTTATTGTTAATAAAATCGAAGTCTAATTATTTGTTCTTGAATGGTTAATAAATGTCCCTGATTTCATAAATCGTACGACCAGGGATATCACTTTTTTCTTTAACGGCATTAAAATGTGCATTGATTTCACAGTAACAATTTCTTTTTCATTTCCCAGAATGGCACTTTTCATGGAAACAGTTCCATCATTATCGTCAGGCATAAAGGGATTAAACCAGGGCTTTTTTCCTTTTACGCCTACAATCAGTCCGACTTCACAGGTTGGTAAAGGTAGTTTAAAAGCATATGAATTTGAATCAGTACGCATTAAAACGACATTCGGCCCTAAAAAGGATCTTAGTGATGAATTGGAGAAAAAATCAGCTACTTCGGTTCCTTTATTAGGGGGCGCCAGCATGATGAACCGAAAGATAAACGGAAAATGTATGGACGGATTAATATACTTATACATTGATCTGACCACCAATGCACCCATTGAGTGTGTTACAAAAGATACAGAGTCATAATTCTCATGATTTATTTTCACAAATAAGTCATGTCCAATACTGTCAATGCATTCTTTAAAACCGGGATAGGTGTAATTCTGGGTTTCATACCCTTCGTGTTTTAATCCTTTATTTATTTTATCCATCTGGATTAAACTGCCTCCGTACCCATGAAGGATATAAACTTTATGAGTGGCAAAGGATGGTTGATAATAGATAAATACAAAGCAAAAAAACAAAAAGGGCTTATAGTATATTCTTCTCACGTTGTGAATTTATTGTGGATATGTTCAAATTACTATCAGATTGTAGATTCTTAACAGAACTCATTTATCTGATGATAATGAAGGATTATATTTTGCGAAATAATGAATGATCTTTAGAATGTTAGCCGGGTTTTCAATGTCGCAGATCAGATCTTTTCTTTCATATTTGTCCAATTCGAATCTGTTATTCGTTTTTTTTTCGTTTTTCTCCAACACGTCCATTGCTACAAATCCAATGCTGATAAACATAAGTATATTATCCAAAAATTTCCGTTTGCAGGATACACTATGCCCGGTTTGAAGTACTAACTTCACCAGTTGATTTACCTGTTGAATATAACTTATTCGTAGATTTTTTATTTTAATCTCAGTCGTAACTAATGTTTTAATACCGGATTTATGATCTTTGTACACATCCAGTAAATCATTCTCAATCTGCCAGATACCACCTAATTTGTAAAATAATTCCTTTTCAGTTTCACTGATTTTTTCATTAAAAGAACAAAGGTAAAACAAAACCGAGTAGCCTCCTTTTTGTAAGGTTATATCATTAATTTCTTGTTTGTCTATGTCGTTTCTAAATTGTCTTTTGCTCAATACCTGAGCTTTATAAATCTCCAGTGAGTAACCGGTTAATCTATCGGTGTCACTTAAATTCCTCAAAGCTTTCAGATATAACTTCAGTATTAATTTCTCACTGGAGTTTTCACCCCTCATTAATTTAGGATTTTCGAGAAGGTTTTTGATAGATCTATCCGGTATGTTTTTCTTGTCAAAAAAGTCGTCAAACAACCCAGTTAACCCACCCAGACAGGTAAGTGTAAGTCTTTCCTCAACAGACATTTCTTTCCCCCGCAACAGGCAAAACGATTCACCAACCATTACCGGTACAGCTAAACCGTAATAATCTTTCATCTTTTTGTAATCTGTTTCGTCCAGGCTTGAGTCGTTTGTTTTTCTACTTTCCAGTATATCAACATTCAGGGATGTCAAAATGCTTTTCTTTTGAGTCTTTAAATAAGATGACAGTTTTAATTTTACAAACGGAAAAACGATTAAATTTCGAATATAAGTTATCATAGCTCAAACTCTCATATTTTTATATCAGGGCAGAAAATTATATTTGAAGTATAGTATGAAGATTGATTCTGAATTTTGTAGTCAGATGAATACTAAGAGGAATGTGCTTTCTATTTTAATCTCAATAAAACAGGAAAGTGAAAAGTAAACGTTATTTTTTAAAGCTTACCAGTTCCTGAATTAATATTCTGTTTTCTTCGGGAGTTCCAACAGTAATCCGCAAGCAACCCAGACATAACGAAACCGTATTGCGGTTACGTACAATGATACTTTTAGTTACCAGGTATTGATATACAGCATTGGCGTCTGAAACTTTAACCAGAACAAAATTAGCATCGGTCGGATAAATGTGTTCAACTATTGGCAACTTCTGTAATTCGCCGATTAAAGCGGTTCTTTCGGTCAGCAATATATCCACCCAATTTTTTACCTGCTCTGCTTCCCGAATTGTTTTCAAAGCTTGTTTCTGAGTCAGAATGTTGATATTGTATGGATATTTTATTTTGTTCAGTACTGCAATAATTTCGTTGGAAGCAAATGCCATACCCAACCGGATAGCTGCACTGCCCCATGCCTTTGAGAAAGTCTGTAAAATAACAAGATTGGGAAATCCGGACAGAAATTCGGAAAAGCTACCTTGTGAAGCAAAGTCAATATAAGCCTCATCCAACACAACTATGCCTTCGAATGTCGTTAATAATCTGACAATTTCATCCCTGTTTAAACTGTTCCCGGTTGGATTGTTGGGTGAGCAAAGCCAGATTATTTTGGTATAGAGGTTTGATGCTGAAAGCAATTCATCTGCCGAGAACTGGTAATTTTCATCCAGTAATACTTTGCGGTATTCCACATCGTTGATCGCTGCGCATACTTTGTACATACCGTAAGTCGGTTCTATGGCAACAACATTGTCAATTCGTGGTTCACAGAAAGCACGAAACAATAAATCGATGGGCTCATCACTTCCGTTCCCGAGAAATATATTCTCGACAGGTACGTTTTTGATTTTTGAAATTTGTTCTTTCACTTCCCATTGTAACGGATCGGGATAGCGGTTGAATGGAGCGTTGTATGGATTTTCATTTGCATCAAGGTATACAGAAGCCTCCCCTTTGAATTCATCACGGGCACACGAATAGGGCTGTAATTGACGGATATTTTCGCGTAATAATTTTTCTAAGTCCATATATTTATTCCTTTCTTTTTCTTTCTTTCTCTCTCTCTCTCTCTCTCTCTCTTTTCTTACCTCTTGCCTCTTACCTCTTACTCCTCATTTCTCATTCCTTCTTTCTACCTTCTGTGGCTGCTATACCTTTCTTCAACTTCTCGTTCTTCAATCAATCTTACTTTCACAGCATTGCTGTGAGCATTCAGTTCTTCATTCTCAGCCATGAGTATAATTGCATTGCTTAAGTTGGTCAGTCCTTCCTGGGTGATTTGTTGGAAGGTTACTTTCCGGATAAAGCTATCCAGGTTTACACCATTGTATGCTTTGGCATAGCCGTTTGTCGGCAGGGTATGGTTGGTTCCGGAAGCATAGTCTCCGGCACTTTCGGGGGTGTAGTTTCCTAAAAATACAGATCCTGCATTAATAATGTTGTCGGCTACTCCCAGATAAAAGCGGGTAGATATAATCAGGTGTTCGGGAGCATATTCATTGGTCATTTCCACTGCTTCTTCGAGTGATTTCAGTAATATTATCTTGCTGTTTTCCAATGCTTTTCTTGCAATTTCTTTACGTGGAAGTTGTTCCAGTTGAATGTCAATCTGAGCCAGTACCGGTTCAATAATATTTTCACTTACTGTCAGCAAAATAACCTGACTGTCAACACCATGTTCTGCCTGAGAAAGTAAATCGGCAGCTATATAAACAGGATTGGCTGTCTCATCGGCAATCACTTCCACTTCTGAGGGACCGGCAGGCATATCAATTGCCACATCACGCAACGAAACAAGTTGTTTGGCAGCGGTTACATACTGGTTACCGGGTCCAAATATTTTATATACTTTCGGAACGGTTTCCGTTCCATAGGCCATTGCAGCAATGGCTTGCGATCCACCGATTTTGAAGATGCGATGGATACCCGCTACTTTAGCAGCATAAAGCACTGCCGGATGTATTTTCCCTTCTTTATTCGGTGGAGTACACAAAATAACTTCTTTGCATTCGGCAATTTGAGCCGGAATTCCTAACATCAATACGGTGGAAAATAAAGGTGCCGTTCCACCGGGGATGTATAAACCGACTTTTTCAATGGCTATTGCTTTCTGCCAACAATAAACTCCGGGTGAAGTTTGAATTTCAGGCAACTCTTGTTGCTGTTCTGAATGAAACTTCCAGATGTTGCGTCTGGCCATTTCAATAGCCTGTTTGAGATTGACTGATACTGATTTTTCGGCTTCAGCAATTTCTTCTTTGGTAACTTCAATGCTTTCCGGAAGTACACCGTCAAATTGAAGTGTGTATTCTTTTACGGCCTTATCGCCCCGTGTCCGGACATCATCCAGTACTTTCTGTACGGAATCAAATAACAAGGTACTATCGAAAGATGGACGCTTTAAGAGTGAATTCCATTCTTCACGTGTTGGGTATTTGAAAACTTGCATATGTTTATACTTTCTAAGTTTTGAAAATTCTAGTTAGATATAAGATAACATTCTCAAAAGTTACAGGAAAATTTTATTCTACTTGAGATCTGTTGGATCGTTCTCTTTTAACCAGTTAATGCTAAACGATTCCCACAGATCATAGAGTTCTTTCATGCTGTTGAATACGACATTTGCACCGCTCTCACTTAACACGGAAGGGTCTAAAGGACCTGTGTTCACGGCAATGGTAAACAAGCCTGCTTTTGACGATGATTCTACTCCCAGAGGGGCATTTTCGATCACAACAACTTCCCAGGGGTTCAATCCCGATTTCTTTAATGCCATCAGATAAGGTTCGGGATGTGGTTTGCCAAACTTTACATCGTAGGCAGTAATCATTTTTTTCTTCTGAAAGATACCCGGAAAATTCACTTCTAAACTGTCTATCAGACTTGGCTGACCCGATCCGGTCACAACAAAAATCTCCAGTTTCTGTGCCTTGATTTTATGTAATAATTCGGTGACAAAGGGTATCTTTTCCGAATGTTTGAATGTCTCAAATATTTCGGATTTCAACTTGTAAATAATCTTCTTTTCTTCATCAGTGGCTTTTCGGCCATATTCTTTAATAAATACACCATCAATTGTCGATGCACCCGTTCTGCCTTCATTCAGATAGGCTTCATTCTCTGTAAAAGGAAGTCCCATTTTCTTTAATGCTGCAACCCATGCTGTAGCATGACTTCCCATCGAATCGAATAGTACGCCATCCATGTCAAAGAAAATCGCTTTAGGATTAAAAGTTGGATATGTATTAATCTGAATGAATTTTTCTATTTGAGTTGAAAACATGTAGTTAAATTTTTCTGCAAAGATACTTAATTTGTCAGTTAAAATAGTTGTTTTGCCACATCCTTTAGTCAATATTCAACCTAAACGTTTGATCACAACTAATGTTTGTGAAATTACAAAGTTTATTCTTGAAGAAAATTGATCTTTTAAGTCTTATCTTTCCTGTTTAAATGAAAATTTATGTAAATTTGCAATCTAAAACAGATCGGGGTGTGGCGCAGTAGGTAGCGCGTTACGTTCGGGACGTAGAGGTCGCAGGTTCGAGTCTTGTCACCCCGACAAGTCATTAGTATACGTGCTATAAAACTGCTTTTCTAACATGTTATAAAATATTATTGTAATATGTTAGTGTTTGTAAGGGAGTTTTGGCATAATATTTGTAATTTTGCTGAAAATTATTAAACTTATGAAAAACCGAATATACATCCTTTTAGGAATAATTGCTATTGCATTCTGTTCCTGTAATATCTCAAGTACCACCAACAATACTCCCGAGATTTTGTTTGTTACTAATCCGTTTATAAATAAAACAGATACCCTGAGTAATTATAATACAGATGAATCAGGTGTCTATCGTATGGATACTATCCAGGTGGGCGATACGGTTACTTTCCGTATGTTATTGTATGGATACTCTAATAATCTTTCGGTATTCAATGTCATTCCATCCGACACCAGCGCTACAAAAATTATTCTTCCTTCATCAATTTCGCTTGATTCGGTATTTGTGTCTGCAGGATCCGATTATTCAAACGGGAAATTTTTATTTAAAAGTAAAATTTCAAACCTTTATTTCCCATTTAGATATGTAGCTAAAAAAGTAACTAAAGATGCCAAATTAACATTCTATCTTAGCTCTGATGCTACGTTTGGCAGTAGTTCCAGTTTCGGAAATAATTCTGCGTCTTTTGTTTTAAAAACGCCGGTTAAAATAAAGAAGCAATTGGTTCCAACACACAACTAATTAATTTCATGATAGACATAAAAAAAACATCTGTAAAATTTTACAGATGTTTTTTTATGCCTTTTAGTTTCAGATAAGCCTTCTTATATTCTGGCTTTTATTGCTTTTGTTTCAGCTTCAAAACCTGGTTTCTCAAGCAACGCAAACATATTTTTCTTGTAGGCTTCTACACCGGGTTGGTCAAAAGGATTTACTCCCAGTATATAGCCACTGATTCCACATGCTTTTTCGAAGAAATACATCAACTCACCTAAATAATATTCATTCAGTTTAGGTAACTCAATTTTCAGGTTAGGTACGTTGCCATCAATATGAGCAATCATAGTTCCTAATTCTGCCATTTTATTGACATCATCCACCCTTTTGCCTGCAAGGAAATTTAATCCATCCAGATTGTCTTCGGAAGTAGGGAATATCTTCGTATGGTTAGGTTCTTTGATTGAAATGACTGTTTCGAAAATAGTACGTTCGCCTTCCTGAATCCATTGACCCATAGAATGTAAATCAGACGTGAAATCAACTGAAGCAGGGAAAATACCTTTGTTTTCTTTTCCTTCACTTTCACCATAAAGTTGTTTCCACCATTCACCGATGAAATGCAATTTAGGATGGAAGTTTACAAGTATTTCAATTCCTTTACCGCTTTTGTATAATTCATTACGAACAGCAGCATATTGTGAAGCCGGGTTTTCTTCAAACGAAGTTTCCTGTCCACAAACAGTTTCCATTTCCAATGCTCCTGCAACAAGTTGGCGGACATTGAATCCTGCAACGGCTATTGGCAATAAACCAACCGGTGAAAGTACCGAATACCGTCCTCCGATATTGTCATCAATAATGAATGTCTTATAACCTTCCTGAGTTGCCAGGGTACGTAAAGCTCCACGTGATTTGTCGGTAATGGCGACAATAAGTTTTTGTGCTGCTGTTTTACCCTGCTGATCTTCAAGTTGTGTCTTGAGTAGACGGAATGCAAGAGCCGGTTCGGTTGTTGTTCCTGATTTGGATATAACAATAATTCCGAATTTCTTATTCTTTAAAAGTTCCTGCAATTCGTACAGATAATCTTCACCGATATTCTGGCCAGCATATACAATCGCCGGTGATTTACGTTCGGTTTGTAACCAGTCGAAACTGTTTGAGAGAGCATCAATGACTGCTTTTGCACCCAGATAACTTCCTCCGATACCAATCACAACAACAACTTCACAATTATCCCTGAGGATTTTAGCTGTATTTTCAATATCTGTTAAATGAGCTTCGTCTATGGATGAAGGTAGATTCAACCAACCCAAAAAATCACTCCCTTTTCCGGTACCATCGTGCAAGGCGGTAATTGCTGCCGCTACCTGCGCTTTGTATCCGGCTACATGTTGTTCGGAAACAAACCCAAACGCTTTGTCGATAGATAGTTTAATGTTTTGCATATAAATAATATTTTGATGTTTAATCGTTATTAATCAAATATTTCCAGGTAATCAGTCCTGATTTTTGCAATATTCACCAATAGTAGATTGTAAATGAATAAATTGTAAATTATTTCAGCCTTTCAGACAGTTTCCTGATTTCCATAGTCGGAGAACACCTGTTGTAAAGGATTTCGAATATTGAATCGACAATAGGCATGCTCACCTGATAATTTTCATTAATTTCATGAATGCATTTGGTTGCATAATATCCTTCAGCAATCATTTCCATTTCAATTTGAGCTGTCTTGACAGAATACCCTTTCCCGATCATACTTCCGAAAAGCCTGTTCCTGCTGAATTTCGAATAGGCAGTAACCAGTAAATCCCCGAGGTATGCCGATTCATTGATATCCCTGTGCATTGGATTGGTTGCATTACAAAACCGGTTCATCTCTTGTATGGCATTCGATACCAGCACAGCCTGAAAGTTATCGCCATACTTTAGCCCGTGGCAAATACCCGCTGCAATGGAGTAGATGTTCTTCATCACCGACGAAAACTCGATTCCCATAATATCATCGCTAATGGATGTGCGGATAAAGCTGGTATTAAAGCGTTGAGCGATCATGCGGGCTTTCTCACGGTTAGTACAGCCAATAGTCAGGTAGGATAACCGTTCAAGGGCCACTTCTTCGGCATGACAAGGACCTGCAATGACTGCGATATTATCTTTTGGCACACCGTATAGTTGTTCGAAATAATCCGATACAATCATATTCTCGTCCGGGACAATTCCTTTGATGGCAGTAACTATAAATTTATTGTCGAACGAACGTTTTAGTTTCTTTAGATGCTGTTTCAAAAAAGGGGAGGGGGTGGCAAATATCAAGATATCGGAAGTCCGCACCAATTTATTGATGTCACTTGTAAAATGTATTCTGTCAGTATCAAATTTTACCCCGGTAAGGTAGGATGGATTTTTACTAAGCCGGATAAATTCATCGATCTGTTCCTGCCTGCGCATGTACCAGTTGATGTTGTCAGCATTTGTCAGCGTTATTTTAGCAATTGCCGTTGCCCAGCTTCCACCTCCGATAATAGCAATTTTACTTTTTTCGTTCATTTCTTTTCTATTGTCTTAAGTCAAAAAAAATGGGTTTAATTCCAAATTAAAAAACTTGTATGCTATCTTTACTTCATTTAAAAAGAATTCTGTTATTCAACATGATTCTTTGTCTTTAACACATCTAAAGTCGTCGCAGAATTATTGATTTTTTCTAATCTCCACTGATTTTCAATCCTAACAAAGTGATACGTGATAGAAAAATCCCATATCCGGCAATCTTTATTTTTAATAATCTCACCGGTTGTTTCCAGAATGGTGTAGTTCAGCATATAGCCTTGAATATAAGCTATATATTTATCAAATAAATCATTTTTAAAATCTTCGCACCCGATTATTTCCAGAACTCTTATATCATTACATTTCCGAATGTTTTTTTCTCCTTTTTGTATCAATTCTGATACCACTGAATTTAATTCATTAAATAATTCAGTGGTTAAAAGATCAGCAACTTTATTCAAATCTTTGTTTTGGATAGCATCATTTAATCTGTAAATTGATTCCCGTGTATGAGACTTTAATTTTTCAATATCCCAAATGGAATCTGTTTTAAAACTTTTTTTTAATATTCGTTTTGATAAATACGATTTCCAAATGACTATTGTTGTTACAGTACTGAAAATAATAACAGCAACTATGCTATAGCCTATCCAATTCCAGATATTACCCTGAACTCCACCACTTCTGACATTGAACCAAAAAGATCCATAACCGGCATATGCCTTGTCAGAAAAGAGTATGAAACAAAAAAATAAAATTACATACTTTATTTTGTTTTGTTTCATAACTCTATTTTTAGATTACTTCTCAGCACCTGCAATCCAGGCTGCAACATCCTCTTTCGAAGGATTTGTCAGTTCCAGTTTGTCCTTTTTATTTAGTCCGCAAATATCCTGATGGAATTTATTCGGGTTCAATCCTTTTAAGTCGGCAACCATGACAATGCCTGCTTTTTGAATGACAGGGACCCATGTTTCAGGAATTCCCAACGCCATAAATTTCTCAGGTCCGTCTTTTTTTGTCGGTTTCTCCGGTTTCATTTGTGGAAAGAAAAGTACTTCCTGTATGGCTTGCTGACCGGTCATCATCATGACCAACCTGTCCATCCCGATTCCCATTCCTGAAGTAGGAGGCATTCCGTATTCCAGCGAACGGACAAAATCCATATCGATAAACATAGCTTCATCATCCCCTTTCTCGCTGAGATTCAGTTGTTCCTGAAAACGCCCTAATTGATCAATGGGATCATTTAGTTCGGAATAGGCATTCGCCAGTTCTTTCCCGTTTACCATTAATTCGAACCGTTCGGTTAGTTCGGGATTATCGCGATGACGTTTACAAAGCGGACTCATTTCAATTGGATAATCTGTTATGAAAGTTGGCTGAATGTAATTTCCTTCACATTTTTCACCAAATATTTCATCAATCATTTTTCCTTTACCCATGGAGTCATCGGCTTCAATGTGCAGAGTTTTGCATACTTCACGAAGTTGAATTTCATCCATACCATTGATGTCGATTCCTGTAAATTCCTTTATGGAATCAATCATGGTTATGCGTTTGAACGGAGTTTTAAAACTGATTGTTTTCTCACCAACAATTGTTTGATTAGTACCGTTCACATCCAAACAAATTTTCTCAATCATTCGTTCAGTGAAATCCATCATCCAGTTGTAGTCTTTATAGGCTACATAAATTTCCATGCATGTAAATTCCGGATTGTGCGTACGATCCATCCCTTCGTTGCGGAAGTTTTTGGAGAATTCATACACGCCTTCAAAACCACCTACAATCAGTCTTTTCAGATACAATTCATCGGCTACACGCAAATACAACGGCATATCCAGTGCATTGTGATGGGTGATAAACGGACGTGCTGCTGCACCTCCGGGAATGGATTGAAGGATCGGAGTTTCCACTTCGATATAATCCTGCGAATTGAAATAATTGCGCATGGATTGATACACTTTGGTTCGTTTAATAAAAATATCTTTAACCCCTTCGTTGACTACCAGATCCACATACCGTTGACGGTACCGTTGTTCAGGATCTTCGAAAGCATCAAATGCTACTCCATCTTTGTATTTTACAATCGGAAGCGGACGAAGCGATTTGCTTAGTACCGTCAGTTCTTTGGTGTGGATACTTATTTCGCCCGTCTGGGTGCGAAATACAAATCCTTTGATTCCTATGAAATCACCTATGTCCAACAGTTTTTTAAATACGGTGTTGTACATTTCGGGTTGTTCTTCCGAATTGATATCATCACGGCTTACATAGACCTGAATACGGCCTTTGGAATCCTGAAGTTCAATGAAAGAAGCCTTGCCCATGATTCGGCGGCTCATCAGACGACCTGCAACACACACGTTCTTGCCGATCATTTCTTCATTAAATTCAGCTTTTATATCGGTTGAAAATGCATCCGTTGGATAAAGTGCGGCAGGATAGGGGTCTATGCCTAAATTTCGTAAATCGTCCAGACTCTGTCGTCTGAACTGTTCTTGTTCGCTAAGTTCTGTGCTCATAATCTCTTTTATATACAAATTACCGCAAAAGTACAAAAACTAATGCATAATTCATAATTCATAATTCAAAATTAAGGCTTATTGCTTAAAACTAAATGCTTGAGAGGGGTATCTCGATTCGCGTGTTATTTTTTTTGTTCAATCACTTTTGTTGTTGTATCCACTTATTCTTGATGTTAATCTGTCTGTTGGCTGTTCCACACAAGAGTATCAAAACACTCATTCCCTTGAATTGATTGCTATTGTCAAAGCGTGAAAGGTGGAAACA
>Ga0302288_1000443_pt1 | contig 33774 bp, 23 predicted proteins | sample III_Fen_N1_1_FD_194549 | JGI IMG/M metagenome (GOLD analysis project Ga0302288, IMG submission 194549) | Peat permafrost microbial communities from Stordalen Mire near Abisko, Sweden - III_Fen_N1_1 | ecosystem: Environmental > Terrestrial > Soil > Wetlands > Permafrost | place: Sweden: Abisko...
GGCTAAACAAACAGGGAATAACCTTGTTGAATGCAACAAATACAGATTTATATTTTATTTTACGGATTTTAAATCTAATGCCATTTTATTCTTCGTAATTTTGCCATTCAAATATCAACATGTTTCCAACCGTAAAACATAAAGTTCATGCACTTTTAGCACTGTTTCTTACAGCAGTGTTATTCGGTTCTATGTTTGGAAAACCGGTGCATATCCTGCTAAGTCACCACTACGAAACCGGAGTATTCAATACCAGTTCAACTTCCGGAGCGATTTCAAATCCGCATTCAGATTGCCCGATATGTAATTTCGAATTTTGCTCTTTCATTCCTCAGAATCAGATTCTTGTTCCAAAAGCTGATATGGTTTTTGCACAGGAAGTTACTCCGGAAACTGCTGACAGGATTATACATCAAACTTCTCATCATTTTCAGTTACGGGGACCTCCAGCTCTTTAAAATTTCACCTTTCCTTTTGCAGTAGAACCAGATTCTATTGCCCTTGCTTCATTACATCAGGTAGCATAATTGATTTAAAAATCAATGTATTGTCATTTGATGTCTCTGAATTATTTCTGATTGTGCTGTTGTAGCACTTAAATAATTCTCAGAAGCATTTATCATTTACATACTCAATATAAGAAATTCAAAAATGAAAAAAATATTTATATTTCTCATCTCACTTGTTGCGGCTCTAAACATTTCGGCAGATGTTACAGCTACTTCGCAAACAAGCCTGCAAGGCAAAATAACCGACAAAAACGGAGAGCCCATAATTGGTGTCAATATTTATCTCCCTGAATTGAAAACGGGAGCAACAACCAATAATCAAGGAGTTTATGAGATAGACAACCTGCCTAAACATACTCTTTCTATTCAAATCAACTCGGTGGGCTACAAAATGATATTAGAGAAAATTGATTTAGGATCAGTCACACATAAAGATTATGTGATGCAGGAGTCGATTACTGAGATTACTGAAGTCACTGTCATTGGACAAGGTCTTAATTCGCAGATTACCAAAACGCCAACCCCGGTAAGCGTAGTTACGCTTACTGAATTACAGCAACATCCATCTACCAACATTATTGATGCATTGAGTTCTCAGCCCGGCGTGTCACAAATTACAACCGGAGGTGGTATTTCCAAACCGGTTATACGTGGCTTGGGTTATAACCGCGTGGTAGTTGTCAATGATGGAGTACGTCAGGAAGGGCAACAGTGGGGCGACGAACATGGCATTGAAATAGATGAAAACCAGGTGAACCGGGCTGAGATTCTGAAAGGTCCGGCTAGTTTGCTATACGGGTCTGATGCTATGGCAGGTGTAATAAGCTTTTTTTCTGCACCCATATTGCCTCAGGGTAAAATGCAGCTGAATGCAAGTGAAATTTATCAGACTAACAACGGACTGATGGCTTATTCACTTGATTATGCCGGACATAAAAAAACTTTCGTGTGGGATATGCGCTATAGTGGCAAACAGGCTCATGCTTATCAGAATAAGTACGATGGTTATGTGTACAATTCAGGTTTTAAAGAAAATGCAGCTTCGGCTTTGCTGGGAGTAAGTAACTGGTGGGGATATTCGCACCTGACTCTTAGCATGTATCACCTTACTCCGGGCATTGTGGAAGGTAATCGGGATAGTTTGTCCGGAAAATTCACGAAAGATGTTATACTTCCTGATGGTACTGTTGGTAGTGCCATTGCAACTCACAATGATCTTACGTCGTATAGTCACCAACTGCCTTATCAGCAGGTATATCATTACAAAGCAGTGTGGAATAACAATATTATGATAGGTGATGGAAACCTGGAGGCAAGCGTTGGTTACCAGCAAAACCGACGTCAGGAATTTGCCAACGTGCTTACGCCAGATAACTATGGATTGTATTTCCAACTTCATACCGTTAATTACGATGTGCATTATGAAATGGCCGAACGAAATGGATACAGCTTCTCGTTTGGTGTGAATGGTATGGGACAGCGATCGCTGAACAAGGGAACCGAATTTTTGGTCCCGGAGTATGGATTGTTTGATATAGGAGCATTTGCAGTGGCTAAAAAAAGTATTGGAAAGTTAGATCTCAGTGGTGGAATTCGTTTTGACAACAGGTCGGAAAATGGCAAGGATCTTTATCTGAATGCTGACGATACTAAAACTACTGCATCAGATCCTGCTGCTGTGCAACGTTTCTCTGCGTTTTCTAAAAATTTCAATGGTGTGAGCGGAAGCATCGGAGCCAGTCTTCAGCTAAATGACCACTGGATTACCAAACTGAATCTCTCCCGGGGTTTCAGAGCTCCGAGCATTGGTGAGTTAGCTTCAAACGGTGTACACGATGGAACGGTACGTTATGAAATCGGAAACTCTGGCCTGAAATCTGAACACAGCTTGCAATTGGATTACGAATTGGGCTATAATACCGAACATGTGAGCGCTAAAGTCAATTTGTTTGCTAACAATATCAGAAACTACATTTATTCGCATAAAATCAATAGGGTGAATGGTGGAGACTCTATTCAAAGCGGGTATTCCACGTATAAATTTAATTCGGGCAATGCATTGCTCTTTGGTGGTGAGGCTTATCTGGATATTCACCCACATCCATTGGATTGGTTACATTTCGAGAACACTTTTTCGTATGTGCATTCCGAGCTAAAGAATCAGTCCGATTCGACCCGTTATCTACCATTTACACCCGCTCCAAAATGGACCTCGGATATTCGGGTAGATTTAGATCATACCGGTAAATTGCTCAAAAATACCTATTTCTCGTTTGGAATAGAACATGACTTTAAGCAAGCTAATATTTTTTCGGCCTACAATACAGAAACTGTCACCGATGCATATACGCTTCTGAATGCAGGTATAGGAACAGACATCGTATGGAATAAACACAAATTATTCTCTGTTATTATCAATGGAACTAACCTTGCCGATATAGCGTACCAAAGCCATTTGAGCCGACTGAAATATTCACCGGAAAATTATGCCACGGGACAACAGGGCGTTTACAATATGGGAAGAAATATTAGTTTTAAGTTGATTGTTCCTGTTGATTTGTAGATAAGAGATTTAAAAAAAAACAGTCCTCTGATCATTTGTGATTAGAGGACTGTTCATAAATAGAGGTAATTGGGAAGCTAAATCACCAGTTGATGTTTTTATCAATAAACCCGATCAGCGTATCGGCCATTATTTTTTGTTCAGCCACGCTGGGATGACCGTCTGCATTTTTAAACTTGAAAAAGCAGGTGTAAATCTTCGGGTCGTTCAGTTGTGCTGCGGCTTTTTCCACATATCCCGGCCAGGGCGAACCTTTGCGGGTGGCATCCATGCTACCCAGCGCACAAATGATGGATGCTTTGGGGTACTTGCTGCGGATGGTAGTCACAAAATCTTTATAGGCGGCAACGATGGTTGCCTCGTCGGGCTCGGTCGTTCCAAACCGTCTTTTGAACTCAGGGTTATCGTGTAGTTTTACAATCCACGAGTCGTTTTGGAACAGATTAATCACCACCACATCGGGTGTATATTGGGAAAAATCCCAGATCGAAGTTGAGTCGGTAGCATCGGTACGGTTATACATTTCAGGCATGAGAAGTGGAAACCAGCTAACCATGATACCTATTCCACTTTTGGAAGTGCAATGATATTGAGCATTGAAATGTCTGGCCGTAAGCGCAGCATAAGTCAGGTAATTGTTTTCGTAGTATCCTGTGCCCGAATCTTTTCCTGTGTTGTCTTCGATGGCATAACCACAGGTGATGGAATTGCCGAAGAATTCAATCTTTCTTTTCTTCGGAGCAGCTGGAGGAAGCAACTTCGTGTCATCGGGAGTCTCAAAACCAAAGAATAGTGTTTTTCCTTTATCCCATTCGGTACGTTTGAATAATTGAACGGTATGATTTCCTTCAGATAAACCGGATGCAAGTAAATAGCTTTGTTTTTTAGTGACTGTATGTAATTTTGAAACGACTTTGTTGTCAACTATCACATTGTAGTAATTAGCACTATCCAGATCTTGTAATATAGCTGAAATTTCTTTACCCTTAAAATTAAGAGTCACTGATGTTCCCGGCCACGATAATACGGCTGCGTCTGAGTTATACTGGATTCTGCCCTCGTAACTGATGTTGTGGCTGTTGAACTTTACGGTTTTTGCTTGTGTGTTGTTTGCCGGAAACAACATAAGCAGAGTTAGAAAAAAGAGATTTTTTTTGTACATATTGATGAAACTTAAGATTGAAAATTATTTTAATGTCAGATAATCCTGAGTGATTGTTACAGTAGCATAAGTGGCATTCAATGCGGCAAGAAATGCATTTTGCACATCGGTGGCTTTAATCTTTTCTCCGTTTATTTCCAAATTTCGGGTGGCACATGCATTGCCGATTAATGTGCAGTTATATCCCAAGTCTTTGGCTGCACGGGTTGTGGCATCGATACACATGTGAGTCATCATACCGCAAATCACCAGGTCTGTAATTTCATTTGCTCTCAGATGATTAGACAACTCTGTTTCGCGAAAACTGTTGGGAAAATGTTTGATGATAACTTTCTCGTTTGCGCCTGGCCTTACGTTTTTATGTATCTCCGCTCCCGCAGTATCGGGTAAGAAGAAAGTTGCTTCCGGTTTGGTGGCAATGTGCTGTATGTGAATGATAGGTAAGTCTTTGTTTCTGAAATTTTCCAGTAGTAACTTAGCATTTTCACTTGCGTGGTCAGCATTTACTAAGGTCATGGTTCCACCTTCAAAATAATCATTCTGTATGTCGATAAGTAGGAGGGCTGTTTTCATGCTGTTGAATTTCTATTTTATCTGTGACGTAATGCTACCAATAATCCACCGGTGATAAAGGCGGCAACCCACCAGATATAGGCACAGCGGGTGTAGATATTAAGACTTCTACAGATTGGTTTGTGCGGACCATTTTTCAGGTTATATCTCCAGAGTAAAATAGTATCTATACTCATTCCTAACAACGATGAATACCCAATAAATCCGTGAAACGTCAATCCTCCTTTTGTAGAACCGAGAATCATCAATATAGTTGCAGAAATATCGAGAATGACTCCGATTGTGAAAAACAATAATATACGCGAAGTTACCAGTTTGCGTCTTTGTTCTTTGGCAAATCCGATAGAGTAAAAGACTAAGGCTAAGGTTACCACCATGGAACCAATCATGGAATAGATTTTCATATTTGTATTGTTGAATTGTTTTTGGAAGTGTCTATTTTAAAATATCTTTGGCAGCCAACACCATAAACATAAAGTTAGTAGCACCACCACCTAACACGTATTCTGTTTGTTGCCAGAAATAAGGCCATTCTTTTAATTCAGGGAAATCGGGACGAATAATCCCTGTTCCCGAAACCGAACCGCCTGGAATAAATGATCGATCAGCCCGATTAGCGCCATAAGCCTGTGTTACAGAACGTGATCCTACTCCCGAAACAAAGGATGAAGTATTTTCACCTGGATGATTTCCAAGCACAAAATTCAAAGCATTTAGCAAGTATTTAGAATCATAGATTTCAGGAAATGCTTTCAGGAGAAAATACTGATTAACGGCAAAACTCTGAATGTTCCATCCATCTCCCCAAATGTAAGGATGATAAGGCACTCCGAATGGATTTTCGTTTTGAATTTTATCGACCTCAGCTTTATAATTTTTTGCAGCAGTTACTACCATAGTGCTAAGTTTTCTATCATTTATTTGGGGGAGAACCCTTCCAAGATACCCAATAAGTTCATTCCACTTTAGAACTTCGGCATTTGTATATTTAAGAATATCCTGTTTGTATTTTTGGTCTCCTGTTGTTATAAACAGTTCTACGGCTGCAGTTACTTTGTTAGTTGTTAGATATTTGTTCGTGTTGGTATCAACATGGTCGTAAAGCGCTATGGCAGTTGAAAGAGATTGAACAGATAAAGTGTCGTTAAACCCTTTCAGTACACGAGCGGCAGTAGCCAATGATCGGGCAACTTCCAATTCACGCCCCGGATTATCTTCGGTAAATACCAGTCTGTCATCCAATTTTCCTGACTCTATTGCAGTTACTTCATCTTCTTTCAGTGTAGGATTATATTTCCGACCATCGGTAATGGTAGCTGCATCGCCCAAATGAACATACTGGCGAATGCTGTTCTCGATAATACCCCGATACAAACGGCCCATACTTTGATAACCTGCCAGTATAGAGATGACACCGTGCTCAATCTGCTGAAGTAAATCATTTTTACCATCAGGACGATGTATTTCTACGATATGATTTTTTTGATCAATGGTTGTCTGATCCCAATCGGGATGAAATAGTTCATACGCTTGAGATAATACCCATACTGTTCCTGCTTGTGATTCAACACGTAGATCATAATCACCCGCATCGTGCCATCCGCCCCGATTTAATCCCGGAACCTGTTCCAACGGTTTGAATTTAGTAAGCGTAGAGTGCCCCTGCGCATAACCATCGAAGTGGAGTGAGTCAACCGGAGCCATAAGTGCATCGTCCATATGACAGAGACCGTGCCATACACGATACCCTTCGTTGACGCGCATATGACACATCTGTACAGGAAGGAAGTATTCAATGGTGGGTTGCCACACATTGCGATCGTAAACATTATTGCTGATGCGGAAAGGTTCGGTAGTGACACCTGCATAGCTAATCTGGTACATGCCGGGAGTAGTAATATTCGAAAAATCGAAGCGATAATAATTAAAGCGGAGAAATTTTCCCCATTTCTGAGGCTCAACAGTACGGATTTCGTTCAAACCGCCATTTTCGGAGATACGATAAAGACTTACTTTATCTACAGTTGTTGTGTTTTTATCCACTTCAATTTCGGCTATTTTTTGTTGGTTGGGATGGTAGCCTATCTGGCTGACATGCACTACAGGCTTTGATTGAAAATTTTTCAATACATTACAATCTACTACCCATTCAATGGCACCTTTCGTTTTTCCGGGAGTTACCAGTGAGCGAACTACAAACCAGCCGTTGTTGTGATAAAAGCGTCCATCGAGCAATTGCAGAGGTTGTCCTTTACTTTCAATTACCATCGTTTGTGCTGCAATTTCAGGGGCAATAGTCAACTTCTGACCGGTTGCCTGAGGTAAAGCCTGCCAAAGTCCATCAACATCCTTTTCCATAGGACCATTAGCCTGTGTCGGGAAAATTCCCGATTGGCTATCGAGATACCAGCTTTTGCCAAACAGAATAGCCGGAAATAATTCAAAATTAAATCCTACCTTCTTTTCCCAACCGACAGGCAATGCTTTATCGAGATCTACTAAAATTCGAAACTTGTTGCCTTCGCCAATTACCCTCACATGATAGCTGAAGTTAAGATCGGGATATACTATCGGATTGAAGCCTTTGCGGTTGATACTGGAATCGGGATAAGTGCACCCTACGCTGATTTCATTATTCGCCTTGTCTACTGTTCGCTTTCCTACTTTTGGAATAGGTTGCCATTGTCCGGGAGTAGGTTCGAGACGTAAATCACCGTTGGTTGCAACGCGGGTTCCGTTTTGAATAATGCCAACTCCTCCCTGATGACCTTCAGGATAGATGTCTAAAAAGACCATTACATTCAAACCCTGTTTTTCGAAATACTCATTTTCGTTGATCTGAAGCGATTGAGCTGAAATGTTTGAAGAAATGGAAAGTATAAAAAAGAACAGAGAGCAGAGTGTGATGTTGGATTTCATTATTAGATGGTCTTTAGTAAGTTTCGCTGCCTTGAAGATTTCGTTGCGTTAACGTCAGTACTTCGCTTGTTTTTCAATGAATACTGAACGCCAAAGATACAGAATTTGTTTATTTCAAAATCCACATGTAGATTTCTTTTTCATTAAGCACAATATATTTAGTTAGAGTGTGTAGAACAACGATAAAGAGGATTGTTCAGATGCTACTCAAACCCAATCCCTTTAGCAGCAAAAGCAGCACTAAGTTGAATCATTGATTCACTTTTTACTAAATCAGCATTTCCTATGTTACTCCAAAAGCGGATAGTGAGTGAACAACTTTCAGGTGTTACTTTAGTGTATAATATCACAGGTTTTCTTTTCGAAATTACATTTGGAACGCTTTTGACAGTATTATTAATGATCTCGTTTATAATATTGGCATCCAGTTCTTTTCCTGTTAATGAAAATAAGAGCATGACTCTTTTTTCATCGTTGCTGAAAGTCCAGTTTACAATGTTTTGCGACAGGATATTTCCATTTGGGATAATTACTTCTGCACCATCTGCGGTGTTCAAGGTGCTGGAACGCAACCCTATTTCTTTTACTTTACCGGCTTGTCCGCTTACTTCTATTTCATCTCCTATCTGCAACGAACCATCAAATATAAGGATAATACCCGACACAAAGTTATTGACAATGCTTTGCAAGCCCATACCAATACCTACACCCAAAGCACCCAATAAGAAAGTAAGTTTATCTATTGGTAATCCCGAAGCAGCAATAGCCAAAAGATAACCTCCTATTAATACTAATAAACGGGTGATAAGTAATCTGGAGTGTTGTCCTTTGCTTACTGTCGTCAAATCTTCAGCTTCAACGCCTGTTTCCCCGAATAAAAAACTCAATAGACGTTGCAGGATATGTGCAAACCAGATAATTACAAAAAACAGGATTACGCTAAGCAGTTGAAACGAAATACTTCCAATCGTTCTCGTTACCGTCAAAGCATCCACAATATAATTACTGATGTTGTGATATATATTCAAATTTGAGGTAAGCATGATTAGCCACACAATGACAGCAACAATAATCAATGGCATTTTGATTTTGCTGATTACCACAGAACTGATAAAAGGCTTGTCAACTCCTTTTTTCAATCTGCTACTTTGCAGTTGGACTAAAATAATTTCGACTATAACTTCAATAAATACAGTTAAGACAATAGCCTGTGTAATGGCAAAAATAGCAGCTATGCCTACGATACCTGAAAGTGAAAATCGTCCAAAAAGATTAAATACTATGCCCAGACCGGACAATAATATTCCTACTATAGAAGCAGTTTTTATTAAACTGTAATAGGGCATCTGTTTATCGAGCGATTTGTAATAACGAACAGAGAAGAATAGGACACCTGAATGTAAAGCCAACATTAATAATCTTCCTATCAGTGTTGGTTCTATCAACAGGTAAATCAGGACATCGGCGATTAGCAAAGCTACAAAAGTAATCCAGTTAAACAGGAAAGTTTGGTCACCTTTTTTGAAGAAGATAATTGTAGTAGCCGTCAGCAAAAGAATGTATTCAATGGAAATATACGAAGTAGGAGCATAGGCATCAAAGAAAGGCATTAAACTTATTAGTAAAATAAAGATCGACAATATGGGATGATTATTCAGATATTGCAGATTCAAATAGCTAAATCTATCTTGTTCTTTTCTAATTCTTTTGAGTAATTTGCGTTTTAGGAATAACCAGATAAAAAGCAATATGCCCAAAGCCAAAACGGTTGTTCGCTCGCCGGATGTTTGACTGATATAATAGCTTATTGCCTTTTGCTCGCTACCAAACACGCTTATTGTATTTTTAGCCGATTCCAGGGCCTGAGTTTCATCTTCCTTCTCCCACAGGTAATTTACTTCCTTGCCAAATAATTTTGGAACAGTTCTATCCAACCGTCTATTAATCATGCTCAGCATATTAGCCAAATCAAGTCCGTTGTCAGACAATCTGACTTTCAGAGCATTTAGCGTATCAACATTGGCTTTGGTAATGCTGTCGGTTCTATTCCATTTCCATTCCAACCGAATCAGTTTGTCATCAAAAGTAGTTCGAAGTTCTTTATCAGCATATAGTTTTCTGAATATAGAATCCGATAACACATTCTTTAAATGGAGTTTGGCATGATAAACCCGATGGTATAAGTTGTTAAGCTGAGTCTGAATCCGATCTGTTTCGTCATCCAGTTTGGCTGTAAAACTTTGATACAGATATTGATTTTTAATGTTCACTACCGTATGCCTGCCTCTTATATTTTGACGAACCAGCTTAACATCCTTCGTCATAAAGTCAATCCTTCGGGCTATGTTTACAATTTCAAATCCCAATTTAGCACTATCTCCGATGGAATTCAGATTGTCATTCACCCGTTCAATACTCAGGGTGTAATCACTCAGAGTCAGGGTATCCAATGCCATAATCATTTTTTTGTGCATTCTTTTCGGTGTACCTTTTTTTGTTTTTGTACTATCCGAAGGGATATGTTGCTGATTTGATGTAGTTGTTGCTGATGCAGGGCTTGTTTGAGCAAACAGGGCGAAACTGATATAAGTCGCGAGTAGGAAAAAAACTAATCGTTTCATTGAATTTGTATTTTGATATGGAACTAATATAAACAATGAATTATAGGAAAATGGCTTCCAAATTTACAAAGCTCAAAGTTAATGATTAATATTGATTTGATATTAAGCGTGCCTTTAAAAAACCTAAAACCAAATACCGGATGATGACTCTGTTTGATAAACCTCCATTTATTTCAGAATTTGCAGATATCTTTCTCTGTAATGCTGAAAAAGCGGATTCGTAGAAATTTCTTTTTCAACTGTTTTGATTAATTGTCTGCAATAAATAGCTTGTACGTTTTCATTAGTTCGTAACAAACTTTTAAACCCCCAAAGATGAATCACGGTGTCATTGGATAACGAAAACGGATTCGCCAACAAATAACTTATTGGCAAACCCCTGAAATCGGCACATATAGAGAGTAGTCTTTGTTCGGCAAAAACCATTTGCGAAACCAATTCTTTCGGTTTCCCTGTGTTGTGAAACATAAATCGTTTTGATTCGTTGAGATAGAATGTCTTAAATGAATCATTTCCAATGTACAGAAACGCAGTATTCGAAGGTGGAACATCCCAGTTATAGTATTCTGGGAATTTAAAACCGTCAGGCACTTTTAAAATCGTCGGGTTCAAGTAAACATCAGGGTTAAGACTTTCAGTATGTAAAGCTACTATGGGTGACTGTTCCAATAAATGATCAATTGAGCGTACAACAACAAGATCCGTATCGAGCATAACACATGGACTAGCTTGCGCTTCCAAAGCAATAAGTTTTCCTGCTGCCCAAAACACTTCGGGGTCAATCGGATAATTATTATGTTCAAGGACTTCAGTATCTATCCCGCCATCCCACAGGTCGAGTAAATCATGTTCTTTGATAAATGCATATCCCGTGTTGTCGGTATACAATTTTATAGTTCCATTATGCTTTTGCCACATCAATGCAGAAACAATCATGGTAAGTATTTCAGCGTCATTCATTCCAAACGGGTTACCACTTGCAATGAACGGCTTTGTCCATAAAACATGAAAAGCAGCAATGGGGTGTGGTCTCATGTCGATTTTATAAGCCGATAATATGCCCCCCAACAATACCACTGCCTTCAGATGAAGAATTCGTGTTTTTATCGTGACAGTAAGCACTCGAATTTTGAATTTCGGCTATAGAATCATGTTCGCCTGGGATGATTTTCAGTAGATCAAACCGTTCTTCGTCAATAAAACAATTTTGAGATTGTAACTTAAGGAAGCGGTACAAAACAGGTGTGCCGTTTCTGCAATACTCCTCGAGCAATTCGAAGAATACATTCAGATTAGACTCCAATTCGGGGTAATTAAGTTTTTCGTTTTTGCAATAACCTTTTAGCCATTTTTTATTTCTTTCAAAATTGTCAGGCTGATTAATGCTGTCCTGTACAAAAGCAAAAATAAAATGCCGCATTGCTTTGGAAATTGTCGGGGTATTATCTTTCCCTAAATCTGATGTATTGTTCATTGCCCGATCTTTTGCAAGGAAAATAAAATGTTTTATTTACATCCTACAAATATACTGATTAGTTGGTTATTTGCAACGTAATGCTTAAATTAATGTTGGAATCATTTATTAAAAACGGTCTGAGATGTTAGACTCTCATCGTATATTGTTCAAATAAAAATCCGCTATAAAGTTAATTTATAGCGGATTAATTGTTTTGTAAGTGACCCCGATGGGATTCTAACCCATGACCTCCAGAACCGGAATCTGACGTTCTATACAGCTGAACTACGGAGCCTTTTTGTGGCTGCAAAGGTAACAAATTATTCGAGTTCTGAAAAGAATACCTGAATGCAAATAATACAAAAATGAGGAAATAATTTCTTATCTCCTCATTTTTCAATTTTTTATACTCTTTACTTTCTACCAGCAGCTGTTTGCTATCTGTTTATCTCCGGTTTCCACCCATGAAAATCATGATGTAATATACCAAAGTAGCCAGTGAGCCTAACGCAGCTACTACATATGTGTATGCAGCCGTTTTCAAAGCATCTTTAGCCTGATCGTGGGTTTCGTAGTTGGTTATGCCTGATGTTTCAAGCCAGGCCAGAGCACGCGCGCTGGCGTTTATTTCTACCGGCAGTGTAATGAAACTAAACAGGGTGGTTATAGCAAATAGACAAATCCCGGCCAATAGAAGTTGAGGGAAAGTACGCACCATTAAAATTCCTGCCAACAATACCCATTGCATCCAGTTGGAAGCAAAGCTTACTACCGGAACCAGTTTGGTTCGCATGGTAAGGGGTGCATAGGCAGTAGCATGTTGCACGGCATGTCCGCATTCATGTGCTGCAACGGCTGCTGCAGCTACACTGTTAGAGGCATACACGTTTTCGCTCAGGTTTACGGTTTTTGTTGCCGGATTATAATGGTCGGTTAAGTGTCCGTTAGTAGAAATAACCTGTACATCGTAAATACCATTGTCGCGTAGCATTTTTACGGCCACATCTTTTCCTGTCATTCCACGGGGAATCGGAATTTTAGAATAACGTTCGAATTTTGATTTTAGGTTGCTTGAGATTAGCCAGCTAATTAAGGCGAATACGCCGAAAATAATATAACCTATGAACATAAGATTAATTTTTAAATGGTTTGAGTTAGTTTTCTCTCAAAATCCTTGCCAGAAGACATTCTGTCAGTGAGCAGCAATCGATGAGCAGTTATAATAAATAAGTATCATTTATCATTAACTATTTGTCATTGAATTTTCACTCCTGATAACGAATAATGGTTTGATCTCTATCCGGTCCAACTGAAACAATCTTAATAGGCACTTCCAGTTCTTCTTCCAGAAAGCTGATGTATGCATTAAATTCTTCAGGGAATTCATCTTCGCTTTGCATTTTTGTCATGTTGGTTTTCCAGCCCGGAAGTTCAACATAAACAGGCTCTGCACCATCGTTCAGGTCGTAAGGGAATTGTTCCACTTCTTGTCCATCTATTTTATAAGCCACACAAACTTTGATGGTCTCAAAAGTATCCATGACATCACTTTTCATCATAATAAGTTGAGTAACACCATTTATCATGACTGCGTATTTGAGGGCTACCAAATCAATCCAACCGCAACGGCGTGGACGTCCGGTAACCGAACCAAACTCGTAACCAATTTTACGCATAGCGTCTCCGGTTTCATCGAATAACTCGGTAGGAAAGGGACCACTACCTACACGGGTGCAATAGGCTTTAAAAATACCAAATACATCACCGATGTTACGGGGAGCAACACCGAGTCCGGTACAAGCTCCGGCACAAATGGTGTTGGAAGAAGTAACGAATGGATACGATCCGAAATCAATATCAAGCATAGTTCCCTGAGCACCTTCAGCCAGCACTTTCTTGCCGGTTTTCAATGCATTGTTTACATAATGCTCACTGTCGATAAGTTCAAAGCGTTTGATGCATTCTATTCCTTCAAACCAGGCTTTTTCAAGTTCCGGTAAATTGTATTCAAAGTCGTTATATTGACCTAGCATTTCTTTGTGACGGGCTATGGCTTTGTTGTATTTTTCTTCGAAATTGTGAAGAATATCACCAACGCGAACACCGTTACGGCTTATTTTATCTGTGTAAGTTGGTCCTATACCCTTTCCGGTTGTACCAATTTTTCCACTTCCTTTAGCTGACTCAGAAGCTGCATCGAGCAAGCGGTGAGTTGGAAGAATTAAATGTGCTTTTTTAGATATTTTCAATCTATCGGTCAATGGGTGACCTGACTTTTCCAATGCATCCACTTCAGCTTTAAATAAAGCAGGATCGAGAACTACACCGTTGCCGATAATATTTACTTTGTCGCCCTGAAAAATTCCCGAAGGAATAGAACGCAATATAAATTTATTACCTTCAAACTCTAACGTGTGACCGGCGTTGGGTCCACCCTGAAAACGTGTAATAAGATCGTAATTGGGAGTAAGAACATCAACTACTTTTCCTTTACCTTCATCTCCCCACTGGAGACCTAATAGAACATCAACTTTCATTTATTTTAAATATATATTATTGAGCAAACTTTCGATTCGTAAATTATGAGTTTTTTAGTGCAATCCTGCATTTCTGACAAAGTCCATACATATACAGCGAATAATGGGATGTTTGGAAATGTGCAAATTTGCGATTCTGAATCGATAGCCGCAATTGGTTATCAGAGAATTCCTTTACTTTCCCGCAGCCGGTACATATCAAATGATGATGTGTGCTGTTTCCGAATGTTTTTTCGTATTGAGCAAACTGACCTCCCAACTGATGCTTTATAATCAACTTACATTCCAGTAAAAGCTCGAGTGTGTTATAAACAGTGGCTAAGCTAACACGGTATTCGGCTTGCATCATGTTAAACAAAATGTCAGCATTAAAATGACCTTCGTATGAATAGATTCGCTCCAAAATAGCATAGCGTTCGGGAGTTTTCCGATGGTTATGCTTTTTGAGATATTCAGTGAAAAGCTCTTTAATCGATTCGTATGAAACTTCTTCTTTCATTTAATAGAAATGTGACCAACAAAAGTACAACTTTTAGCTTGTTTCTGCGCTATAAAATATTTAAAAATAATATTTCTTGTTTCACTTCGTCGTAAATATATTGCTGACTTATTGATGAACTTTGGGAAAATGGATTGATTTCTTTCAGAATGTAAGTTGCTGTATTTTTGTCTCTTCGGGAGCAACGACTCAGACAAAGTGCTACCGCTTTATAGAGATGCAATTCATCGGTTTTGGCCAGATTTAAAGCAGCCTGAACGATTTCTGCTATTTCATTTTCATTAAACTTATTTGCAATGCGTGCAGCAAGTATAAATCCGCTAATCTGAATCCATGTTTTGTCTGAATGAATCCATTTCAGGGAAAGCGAACCGGCATAAGTAAGTTTGCTGAACAGATTCATACAAGCTTGCTCGACGATTTCGATCTGATTAAAACTTTCTACCCATTGTTGCGCCATTTTTTCGGTGAATTTGTCCAAAGGCTCTAATAAAGTAGCCATAATCATTGTTTCGCGAATCTGAAGATTCCAGAGACGTTGTGCCAGATCATGATTTGGAATATATGATTTGGCGATTTCTTTGATGCGGGGAACGTCCACACCGTAGTTCTTTTTATAGAAAATTCCGTTTTGGGACATCTTGTCGGACACAATTCCGTTCATCGAAAGACGAATTTTGACCCTTATTTCCTTAATTTGTTGGTCTAATTCAGGATTGGCAATGTAATATTCCATTTAGTTTTGTTTTTTATTCGTTGGCAACTAACCAATTGCAAAAAAAACTTGTTTTTTTCTGAGAAATAGTTGCACATAATCATTAGCTGTATTATCTTTGCACCCGTTAAACATGGTGGTTGTAGCTCAGTTGGTTAGAGCGTCTGATTGTGGTTCAGAAGGTCGCGGGTTCGAGACCCGTCTCCCACCCACTATTAAGTTTTAATAAAAAGGAAGAACGATTTAGTTCTTCCTTTTTTGCTTTTTATCGGTCGTAACAACACTCTTGTTGAACATATTGGTAGCCGTATACAGATCTACAAATTCATATCCGCTTTTTGTTATATTAGTAAGCAAGGCATTTAATTTCGGATAGAACTTGTCTTTTCTTTTGCTGTCGGATCCAATGTGAAATACGAGGATATAGCCATTAAGTCCCTGGGCTGATTCGGTTTCGATGATGTTGTTATAAATTTCATTGCTCGAAAAATAATTATCACGCATTTCGGGAATGCTAATATCATTGTTGGATAAAATTTTAGGTGTTGGGCTTATCAGCTGTATTCCAAATTCATTGCACCATTGACTGATTAAATTGTTATACCATTCATACGGTGGTAAAAAGAATGGAGCCTGATTTTTAGTAATACCAAATTTTTCCATCTCCAGGTAATTATCCTTCAAATCAGTCAGAAATTCATTTTTATTTACCAACAACGAATCTCTTTTTTCCAGCGAGCAATAAAGAGTGTTCTTGTCGGAATGTGCTCCCAGGTAATAACCTTCTTTTTGTATATCTTCAATCAGCTGCTTATTATTCTTATTCCTGTAAAAATCTCCGGTGAAAAAAAACGAAGCTTTTATTTTGAGGTTTTTCAGGGTATTTAAAATAGTTTTAGCTCCATCCGAAAATTCATTGCCTGCAAAAACAAGCGAAATTTGTTTCTTTCCCATATCGGTGGTGGTAATTCCGCCGAATTTATATTGATTGCTGTCTATTGTCTTGTCTAAGGTAGCCTCCAGTTGCTTGCAAGACAATAAATAAGTCAAAGCGGCAGTTCCGTCTATGGTTGGCTCATTTGTGGCGTAGTCGGCATTATCGTCGTGATAAACTGCCCAGTCGGATTGTACCTGATCGTACATATCTTCTTTAGAAAGATGATTCCCAATAAGCGTTTTGAAAGTGGCAGCGTTTACAGGACCATTGATTAAAGCTCCCAAAAGGGGTACATGACTGTTGTGCGATAAGGTTGAATGTGGATCGGAAGGAAATACACCCAATTTTGGTAATCCGATAATCATACTCATTCCCCACGGATTACACCCTAACAGCCAATCGACTAAAGATGTTTCCATATTAATGTAAGTTGAGTCATTGGTCATTGAACGGTATAAGCGGCATTGACTGGCTATGGCTGTAACCATATTGTTCGACCCTAATACCATTGGAACAGCTATATTAAATGGATTATCAGCAGCCGATATATTCATACGCTGAATACCGCTAAGCATATTTTGTAAAAATTCTTTCCTGTAACCCGGATTTTCTACATTTGCTATCACATAATGTCCTAAATTGATATATGGATACCATTGGTGATAACTGGCAGTATCCGAGCACATCCAGGGCGATACCGGTTCAATACGACCAAATTCAGAAGCATCTCTCAGGTAGTTACCATCGTAAGTTAACCGGTAAAGCTGTGCGGCGGCAAGTTCCATATCGTCTTTCCAGTTTTCTTCTTCGAAAAAATAAGGTGATTTGCCAGGAACAGATTGACATACTCCGGGATTTTCTTTGCCATATTGATATGCTTCCAGGGCTTTTGTTTTTAAGCTGTCGGCAAAAGAGGGATAGTATGTAGCCAGTAATTCTGCACCTAAACTAAATGCCGATGAATATTTTCCTGCAATAGATGCAATGCCCGAGGAGTTGTTTTTGAATCCAAATAATCCTTGAGGTTTTCCAGTGGCAAGGTAAACCGGACGACTAATTGCGGGTTCTGATTCAGTTTCGGATTTATCAATTTTAGGCAAGCCAAACCTACCGTGCTCAAAGTCATTGGCAATTTGATGATACAAAACATCTTTGTTTGGATACATTTTTATCAGCCAGTCTAAGCCCCATTTTGCTTCATCAAGGATGTCCGGAATGTCATTCGGTTTGTTATATCCATACGCATCATACTTATCCGAGAATGCCGTTGGGTTTAGTTGATAGGCAAACAGCAGTTGAAAAACAGCTGTGGCGGAAGTTGCTCCATATTGTAAATAATCGGTAGCTTCCAGCCAACCACCACGTACATCCAGCGATTTGGGTTTTACGGGTTCATCGACTTCTACCGGTAACTGTATGTTTTTATATTTGCTATTTTTTGATTTTATCGATTTTAGGAATTCTGAATCATACGAGTTTTCGGTATTTTCTTTCCTTGTCGGGATAACTTCTTCGGCATCGTAGGTGTTATATTGATGAATTTCGGAATATAAATCGGGATTGTAACCGTTTCGTTGCAATCGAAGAAAATTTAATAAAAAATCGGCAGTTCCCTGATAAATATTTTTATTGATGTAAATTGTAGGAGAATAAATTAAATCTGCCTTGAGATAATATGCACCCTGAAGTTTGAAAGAAGAAAAGTCAAGAATATAGGTGCTTTTGAAATTTTCAAATTCGCCTTTGGAAATTACAGTATTAAATGTCCCTAATTCCTGATTTGTAAGGGCATCGTAGATAGCGAACTGTTTGATGGTTAATGCCGATTCACTAATCAAAACGGCTTTCTTTTGAGCATTTGGGAGGTAGCCAAGTTGGTTGATTCTAATCCAAGCGTCAATGCCATAAGTGTACATACTTATACAGAAAAATGACAAGAATACTAAAACTATCCTTTTTATCATGAATTGAATCCTTTTTTTTGCAAATGTAGCGGAAATTATCGAAATAACAAATGGAAAATTATTGAGAAAAAAATATTACTTTTGTGGCTAATTTTATTTTGTACAATTACTATTAACACGAAAGAAATGAAAGTATTAAAATTCGGTGGAACGTCCGTAGGTTCAGCCGCTCGTATGAGAGATGTTGCCAAGCTGATATGCGATGGGGATCAAAAAATAGTGGTGCTGTCGGCAATGTCGGGAACAACTAATAGTTTGGTGGAAATTTCTGATTATTTTTATAAAAACAATACGTCAGGCGCATTAGAGCGTATTAATGTCCTTGAGCAAAAATATTTCGATGTAGTTGAAGAATTGTTCTCAACTCCTGAATTTAAAACGGAAGCAAAGAGTATAGTTAAATCACTTTTTGAATATCTTCGTTCTTTTTCGAAATCTGTTTTTACTTTGTTTGAAGAGAAAGCCATTCTGGCTCAAGGTGAACTGCTTTCTACAACCATTTTTCAGCTCTATCTGAGTGAAATTGGCGAAAAAAGTGCGTTACTTCCGGCTTTGGAATATATGCGCATTGATAAAAATTCAGAACCTGATACAAATTATATTGCAGAGCACCTTGCTGTTCAGCTTGCAGAGCAACCGGGGAACATGATTTACATTACGCAGGGTTTTATTTGCCGTAACTTTTATGGCGAAATTGACAACCTGCAACGTGGCGGGAGCGATTACACCGCTTCATTGATAGGTGCTGCGGTAAAAGCCGACGAAATTCAAATTTGGACGGATATTGATGGTATGCACAATAACGACCCACGTTTTGTAGAGGGAACTAAACCGGTTCCGGTATTGCATTTTGAAGAGGCTGCCGAATTGGCTTATTTTGGAGCAAAGATACTTCACCCAACTTGTATTCTTCCTGCAAAACTAAATAATATCCCTGTTCGTTTGCTGAACACTATGGAGCCTAAAGCGCATGGAACGTTGATTTCTACGCAAAGTAAAAAAGGTAAAATTGAAGCAGTTGCGGCAAAAGATGGTATTACCGCTATCAAAATCAAATCGGGACGCATGTTGCTGGCTCATGGTTTTTTACGCAAAGTATTCGAAATCTTTGAATCATACCAAACGCCTATCGATATGATTACGACCTCTGAAGTTGGAGTTTCTGTTTCTATCGATAACGCAAAACGTATAGATGAGATAGTAAACGACCTGAAGAAATTTGGAACGGTGACTGTTGATAAAGAAATGGTTATTATTTGTGTAGTGGGAGATATGCCGTTTGAAAACGTAGGTTTTCAGGCAAAAGTGGTGGGTGCCATGAGCGAAATACCGGTTCGTATGATTTCGTACGGGGGAAGTAATTACAATATTTCGTTTCTAATCAAAGCCGAAGATAAAAAACGTGCATTGAACGCTTTAAGCGCGGCATTGTTTAATTGATGATAAATTGTTTTCAACTATTGAATTCAAGTCTTGTTTCAGGTATGTTCTCAACATACTTGTAACTTGTAACTAAATACTCGCAACTTTTTTATGATAAAAGCTAAATATCCGATAGAAAAATTCAACGAAATTCAAACTCCATTTTATTATTACGATTTGGATGTGTTGCGTAAAACGTTGGAAGAAATAAATATCCAAAGCCAAAAGAGTAATTTTCATGTGCATTATGCCATGAAAGCCAATGTAAATACAAGTGTATTAGCAGTAATTAAAGATGCCGGACTTGGTGCTGACTGTGTGAGTGGTGGCGAGGTTCAGGCTGCTATTGATGCAGGAATTTCTCCTTCGAAAGTGGTTTTCGCAGGTGTTGGAAAAGCCGACTGGGAAATTAATCTTGGCTTGGAAAAAAATATTTTCTGCTTCAATGTGGAATCTATTCCTGAATTGGAAGTTATCAATGAACTGGCGGCTGCAAAAGGCAAAGTGGCTAAAGTTGCTTTACGCATTAATCCGAATGTAAGTGCTCATACTCACCATTATATCACTACCGGATTGAGCGAAAATAAGTTTGGAATCAATATGTCAGAGCTGGATCAGGTTATTGATTTGTTTCCAACATTACCAAATGTCAAACTGATTGGTATCCACTTTCATATTGGTTCACAGATTACCGATTTGACTTCGTTTCAGGGTTTATGTGTTCGTGTAAATGAATTGCAGGAATATTTCTTATCACGCAATGTTGTTCTCGAACATATCAATGTAGGTGGTGGACTTGGAATCAATTACGAACATCCAAATCATTTTCCTATTCCTGATTTTGAAGCGTATTTCAAAATTTTCAGAGATCATTTACAGTTGCAACCAAACCAGACTTTGCATTTTGAATTAGGACGTGCAGTGGTGGCTCAGTGTGGTAGCTTGATTTCAAAAGTATTGTATGTCAAACAAGGAAGCTCTAAAAAGTTTGCTATATTAGATGCCGGTTTTACCGATTTAATTCGCCCGGCTTTGTATCAGGCATATCATCATATCGAAAATTTAAGTTCTGAATTAGCTGTTGAGCCGTATGATGTGGTTGGTCCTATTTGTGAATCGTCTGATACTTTTGCGAAAGGATTTCTACTGAATCAGACTAAACGTGGCGATTTGATTGCCTTGCGTTCGGCCGGTGCATATGGTGAAATCATGGCTTCGCAATATAATTTGCGTAAACTTCCGAAAGGGTATACGTCTGACGAATTACTTGCTTGACAATCTTAAATCGTTAAACTGTTGAATCATTCAACTGATAACCGATAACTGTTTATTGATAACTGAAAATAATGGAATTTTACGGACTTTCTTTTTCCTTGATTGAATTGATAGCTTTTGGGTTATTGTTTCTGGCATTTATATATCAATTATATTTTTATTTGAGATATTTGAATGGAGTTTTACGTCTCCGGGGCAGAATCAGAAAAGATAAAGTAGCTTTTCAAACCGAACAACCACCAATTTCTGTTATTATTTGTGCTAAGGATGAATCGGATAATCTTCGTAAATTTTTGCCTTTTGTTCTTCAACAGGACTATCCTGATTTTGAGGTTATCGTAATTAACGATGGTTCGACGGATGAGTCTGACATTCTACTGAATGATTTGAGTGTTGAATACCCGAATTTACGCACCACTTTTGTTCCGGTAGGAGCGAATAATCTCAGTACAAAAAAACTCGGGTTGACCTTAGGCATTAAAGCTGCAAAAAATGATTTGTTGCTCTTTACCGATGCCGATTGTATGCCCGAAGATAAATTCTGGATTGCCCGCATGGCTCGTAATTTCAGCCCCGATACTGACTTTGTTCTTGGTTATGGAGCTTATTTTAATAAGAAAGGTTTTCTAAACAGATTGATTACTTACGATACCCTGTTTATTGGTTTACAATACATGGGAATGGCTATAGCCCGTAAACCGTATATGGGTGTTGGGCGTAATCTGGCCTACCGCAAAGAGACTTTCTTTGCTCTGAAGGGATTTGCTTCTACGCTTCATTTGAGCTCTGGAGACGATGACTTAATGGTGAATAAAGCCAGCAATTCTAAGAATACGCGAATTGAAATTTCGCCAGATAGTATTACCTGGTCGGAGCCAAACAGAACGTACAAAGATTGGTTTTATCAGAAAGAACGCCATTTATCGGTGTCAGCCTATTATAAAGGTTCAAGTAAGTTCAGATTGAGTCTGGAACCAATGTCTCGCGGTTTATTTTATCTGGCATTTATTGCAGCTTTGGTGTTTGGTGGTTTAATAGTGCAAATTTCTGCCGGCGTTTTGTTTTTGGCGCGACTTATCATACAACTTTGTGTAATAAATGGTTCGTCTAAGCACTTTGGAGAGCGAAAATACATTATGACACTCCCGCTCTTTGATATTTACCTGCCTTTAGTGAGTTTGTATATTCTTACAATAGGTAAACACAGTTCTCGAAAAAGACCAATGAGATGGAAATGAGAATAGTTTTAAACGATTAAAACAAAGGCCGTCAGTTCAGGATTGACGGCCTTTGTTTGTCTAAAGCTCTTAATTGATTTTTACTAACCGTACATAGTCCAGCATAGCCTGGTTTATTTCGATATTCATATTTTCATTTTCGGGCATAAATTCGAGTTTTAAATTGTGTTGCCCGGCTTTCAATTGAACTTGCACAGCATTGCTGAATCCCCAATTCGACCATTCTTTAATTCCGCGATGTGGAAACACCTGAGCACCTAAACGTGCATTGTCGACAAACAGCGTTCGGATGGCACATTTATTTTCGGTATTGATTGGACCGTTTCCATTGGCATAACGCCAGTCGATAGCATACAATCCGTCAGCAGGAACTTCAATGTCCAGACTAACCGAGCGATTCGTATTCCGGCTTATTTCCACAAAACCGGTCCCTGAAAAATCGCGAGAGGGCAGGGTAGAAGGCGAAAGATATTTTTCAACTTCAACGATTTTTATATCGGCTTCGGAGTAAACCTCAATTGGTTCGGATGCAAAAGATGCAAGACCGTTTTTGTCCATTGCCATTACCTGAAATTCGCCTGTTTCATTCGTTGGAATATCAAATGAGATAGCAGTTGTTTCTTTCCTGTTTTGTCCGTTTTTCAAGATCACGTAGTTTGTTGCTCCCTCAATTGCCGGCCATGTAAGCTTTCCATTCTCGAATTTAGCTATTGGTGTGAGTGGTGTGAATTCATTTTTCACCAGATTAATTGGTTGTTTTTCGAATTCATTATTGGTCAGTACAATTTTCACTTTGTGTTTACCCGTCAGAGTAGCTGCTATAACCGGCATCTTTTGTACTTTTCCATCCAACATAAATGAAGCAATTCTATTTCCAAATCCATTGAGCTCAATATCCAATACTGCTTTGCGATACTTGAAATTCGCGAGTTTCCGGTCTGCAGCCATTACTTTCGGTACAAACGGCTGAAATTTTAAATTGTTTTCTTCGAATCGAATACCAAAAAGCACTTTGTGAACAATGCTGATATTGCCCGACAGACTCCAAAGCATATTGCTCGAATTGATTTGAGTGCCTGCATAATCACCATTGTCGGCCACATAGTTTTCTTTGTTTGTCAGAAACATGGCGGCAGCCCGATAAATAGACGCAATGCTATGTAACACACTTTTCTCGTTTCCGGTTTTTGCCCCAGCCCACATCCAGTAGGTTTGCACAAAAGGCCATACGGCATTGTTGTGATAAGGAGGTATGTCGCCAATCTGCGGATAAATGCAAGGAACTCCATAGTCCACCACCGGTGTGTGCTGAACGACTTGTTTTTGTCGAACCGGATCGGCTACATCGAAAACAATGCTCAATGCTTCGCCCAATGCTTCGGAACGAGGTGACAGGCTCTCATAATTCCGTCCGTAAAGATATTGACCGTAATAATTCTTTTCAGGAATCCAGAAGCTTTTGTTGATGCCGTTTTTTATTTTTCCGGCTTCCTGTCTGAACTTGTCAGCTATAGGTTTATCATTCAATAATTCGGCCATTCGACCAGCCACCGTCAAAGCGCGATAATGCACTGCATTTGTGCCCAGGTTTTTACTCGAATAAATATCGGCGGGCTGCATCCAGCGTGGATAAGTTTGTTCGCGCCAGTCGAGGAACGACGATTCCCCTTTCACCAAACCCGTTTTTGTGTCGTGATCTACCATCATATCATCCTCAATGGAGTTTTTGATAATCGGATATACTTTTCGCAGCCAGTTTTGATCGCCGGTAACTTTGTAGATTTCCCAGGCAGCTACCGCCCAAATCATGCGGTCGGTCGAAGCCGGCCAGGCACCACCTGTTCCGGTATCCTGAATAATGCGTCCGTTGGCATTTACTTTGCGCATCAGGCTGTTTTGCGAAACCCCGGGTTGCATGTATGCCATCGAAAGGATAATGCTGTAGCTCACGTCGCGTGTCCAAACTCCCGGCCATTCAATTCCCGTGCGTAAGGTGCTGTCCTTTTCAATCGCTTTTTCCATTTCCTCCACCGACATGTTGTAGATGGCATTTTCCAACATGTTCGGAGTATTCAATTGCGGAAACGCCGAAATATCTTTTTTAAGCTTCCAGCTTTTAGTCGTTGCCGCTGTTTGTGTTTGCTGACTCTGATAATTGGATTCAATTTCCGTTGCCGATAAAGCTGTAGCTTGGTATTTTCCTTGTAATACCTGTGTGTTGGAAACGCTGAATGATCTGGATTGATAGATTGTATTATTGTTCTGAGCCAGTAAAACATGCGTTAGCCCTAGAATGAATATACTGAATAAATATTTTCGCTGAATCATAAATGGTTAAATTAAACTTATTTCTTTTTTTGGACTTTCCATTTTAGGCTGATTGCAGAATCACTCCAATCAAAAACAGTGCTTTGTGTTTTTTTGTTGTCAGTGATTTTAAGTTCTGTTGCTCCGTTGCGTAATGAACTGATAGTTTCAAAACCATGTAGGATTAAGCACACTTTCTTAAATCGTCCGGTGAAACTTCCTTTTTTATCTGAAATGCGAAGTTCGTTTCTTGTTGGATTAAAATTGATTTGGCGTTCGTAAGATGCTCCTTTTTCATATTCGTAAGTTATTCCATCATCTTCGTAATAAAGCAATTGTGTGGCTTTTGACCCTGAAAACACATGCAATTTCAAGGTGTCACCGGCACTTTCGGTGGTGTTTTGAACTGTATTTTGCATTGGAATAATTGCTCCTTCGCGAGCAAATACCGGCAAGTCGCTAAGTGGCGAAGCTACGTGATAATCTTTACCACCCTCAAAAACCTGATCGTTAGAGAAACGATACCAGTGACCTTCGGGTAAGTACACACGGGTATAATTGTCAGTGCTACGTGCAGGGCAAACTAACAGTCCGTCGCCAAACATATATTGGCTTTCAAAATCTTTATCGAAGATATTTTCATCATTTGTATAATCAATAGCCAACGTGCGAACAATCGGTAATCCGGTTCGGGAAGCCAACAGCGCATTTGAATAAATGTATGGCATCAGTTGGTAGCGCAGGTTCAGGTAATCACGCACGATATCCTGATAATCTTTAGGCAAAATCCATGGTTCGCGGTAGTTCAGATCCACGGCGCTATGATTGCGATAAAAAGGAGTAAATGCACCGAGCGACATCCAACGAACCATAAGTTCTTTGGTAGGTTCGCCCATAAATCCGCCTACATCGGGACCTGAAAATGAAAAACCGGCAAGTCCTAAGTTGGCTACCAGTTTTGCACTTAGCAGCATGTGATCGTCGGAAGCAAAATTATCGCCTGTCCAAATGGTTGAATAACGTTGTCCGCCGCAAAATGTAGCTCTCGTAATAGTTAATGGACGACGACCATTCATTAATTTTTTTGTGCCTTCGTAGGTCGAGCGCACCATTTGCATACCGAAAATGTTATGACCTTCTTTTATCGTTGTTTTATTTCCTTCAAATCCGAATTCAACCATGTCTGGAATCTTTTGTCCCCAGGTAGCCGGTTCGTTCATGTCATTCCAAAAACCTTCAACTCCTTTGCTAGTAAGTGCCGAGAATTTTTCACCCCACCATGTACGAACTTCCGGACGTGTAAAGTCTGGAAAATGTGACCGACCCGGCCATACTTTTCCAACGTAAGGTTGTCCGTTAGGATACGAAAGGAAATACTTATTCTTGATTCCTTCATCATAAGCCGAATAACCTTTTTCAACTTTCAAACCCGGGTCTACAATCACCGCAAGGTGAAAGTTCATGCCTTTCAGCGTGTTTATCATCTGCTCAGGTTGAGGATAGCGTTCAGGATTCCACGTGAACACCTTATAATTATCCATATAGTGAATATCGAGGTAAAGCACATCGCAAGGGAATTTCTTATTGCGAAAAGTCTGTGCCACGTTCAACAATTCTTTGTCAGGGTAGTAGCTGTAACGGCATTGTTGGTAGCCAAGGCTCCAAAGTGGAGGAAGCTTTGGGCGACCGGTTAGCCAGGTGTATTCTTCAATAACATTACGAACTGAATCGCCGGCAAAGAAATAGTAATCCATTTCACCACCTACGGCACCGAAATGAGACATTTCATCATCGGTTGATGCACCGAAACTAAAAGTGCTTTTGTATGAGTTGTCAAAGAAAATTCCATAGGTCATTCCATCATGAATCCCCATGTAAAAAGGTATAGTAGAATAAAGCGGATCTTTGTCGAGACCGTAAGCCGGAACGTCAGAATTCCAGTTCTCGTAAGCCATGCTTCGTTTGTTCAGCGGGCCTGTTTTTTCGCCCAGTCCGATGAATTTTTCTTTCTCGAACATTTGTTTGTAGCAGGTAACATCACTTCCAAGCCATGTCATGCCAAATCGTGGGTCATCGGCATTGAGTAGTTTACCATCGGGTGTGTAAAAACTAATGCGAACGGGCGACTTTGTAATCTCAATTTTTAGCGACTGGGTTTTTAATATCAGTTTAGAGCTTTCATCAACAACGGACACAAACTTCCCGATTGCTTGTTTGTCTACGGCGTACGAAAACGCACGTAAAGGTTTTTCTTTATAAGCCCTTACCCGAATAATATCATCTCTGAAAGCGGTAATTTGAACAATGGCATTATCAGCTTCAATAGAAACCAGATTATTTTCTTGTTTAAATGTTTTTAAGTTACCTATTGATACTGAAGTTTCAGCCAATACAGACAACTGAAACGACATTAAACAGAATAAAAAGAGGATTTTGTTTTTCATAAACTCTACGCGTTATTTTATAATTCAAGATTAAATGATTGAATTTATTGTTTTCATCAAATACTGAAAACTTGTAATGTTTTATTATTACTCACCATGCAAATATAGAGTATGTCTGCTAATGTGGAAAGAGGGATGGTCTAATAAGTAGCGGAAAGTACGGTGTTATATTGGTTATTATATTGATATTGAGTGTTTAATGCGAATTGTTCGATTGGAAAAAAGTACTGGGAAAATAGACTTTTTTATTCGATAATTTCTTGAATGTCGGTTTTTACAGATTCAATTTGCATTATTTCTTGTTCGAAAAGTTCATTTGGAATTACAGAGCGATTCTTTGCTTTGGTTTTATAATTTTTCACAGTGGAGAGTGAAAAATCCAGAAAGGTGGCAATACGATTGCTTTCATTTATTCCAAGCCTGATTAATGCGAAAATTCGTATTTCAGCATTAAGCCTGCCATCTGAGTTTATTTTTACCTGATCTTCTTCTTTAAAAAGCTGATTGTATCGCGAAACAAAGTCGGGGAAAAGTCTTATGAAAATCTCGTCGAACAAAGCAAACATATCTTCACGCTCTTTTCGTAAGTTTGAAGATACCGAGAACCGTGCCAGTTCTTCGAATTGATGATTTCGTATTTTACGCGCAACCATTTTTCTATATTCCTCTATCTTATCCAAATATATAGAGTTGTTGCTAAAAAAATAACCGATATATTCTTCTTTAATTCGCTGAGCTTCTTTTAATTTTTCGTTAAAACGAAGTAGGTCTATATTTTGTTTGCTTATTTTTATTTGTACTTCAGTTAGTTGTTCATTCGATTGAAGTAAATCGGCGTTTTGCTGTAGAATTTGTAATCTAGCAGAATTTAATCGTTTTTTCTGTTTTAAAATAATAAAAGTAGACACTAGAAATAAAATGAAAAGAGTAGAGATCAGTCCGGAATAAATCAATAATTTATTGTTTTGTTGTTTGATAATATCAAATCTGCCAGCCTCGATAATAGGTAAAATCTGCCCAACTTCAATTTTGCGTTGTCTGGCATTGTAATAATTAGCATCATCCAAAGCAATTGTGGCATACGAGTAAGCTCGTTGTATATCACCTTGTTTATATAATAATTCGGCCAATTGACGTATGGCTGCAGTTTCTTTTGTGGCTATTTCTATGTCGGCAATAGCTGCCGATACAAGATTTAAAATGGCTTTTGTTGTATCTTTCTGGTTAAGGTAGAGATTAGCGAGAGTTGAAGTAAAAATGGCATGGTTGTGCAAATCGTGATTGCATGTGAGGAGGTATTGTTCAATAATATTTATCGCTTCAGAGTTATTTCCATTGAGTTGGCATTGTCTGGCTTTAGCTAATAAATAATTGGAACTTTTAGGGTTCATCAATGACATACTCTTTTTGCAGTAATCTAATGACTTAATCTTATATTCGCTCTGATAGGGTTCAGCAGTTGAAAAAGACATGTTCCCATTTAGTGTAGACAGAAACCAATATAAACCAGCTTGTCCATTAATGTTAAGTTTGGTAGGGTTGATGGTTGCTGAAATTTCAGTTGCTTCTTTGTATAGTCCGGCTGACATACAGCTGAAGGAGAGGGCAATTTTTGACTCGACGATTTTATCTTTATCTTTCAACTCTTGAGCAGTCCGAAGCATTTTACTTGCAAATGAATATGCTGAGTCGTATTTATAAGATTGATATTCTTTATACAATTCTTTGTTTAATTCGTAAGTGTTTATCGCGGAGTTTTTTTTGCGGATAAATTGTGTTCTCAGAGTTTTTATATGGTTTATTTTTGCAATTTCAAAAGAAGAACGCTTTACAATGCATTTATCCAACTCTTTTAAAGCACTTCTCGTTTTATTATTTTTGGAATGGGCAAATGTGATAGAAAGTATCAGAAATAATAAAATGGTTTTTTTAGTCATGGCTAAAAATTGCTAGAGATTAGAATAATATACCTTTTATTTCTTGCAAATATTTGAATTAAAGCGCATTGAACATAGCTGAACCATTTTTTTTTAAACTGCAATCTATTTTATTTTGTTGTGGATGTGTGTCAAATATAAAAAAAGTCGTTCATAGTCTGACTAAGAAAGGCTTTTGATTTATTTCTAATTCTTTGGCTAAATCATGTTTTTTTCTATTTCCGCAGCAATTTCAATCATTTCTTCAGGGCTAAGTTTCAGTTTTGGATTTTTAAAGTTCATATCCGATTCCTGATTGATTGGTATTAAATGGATGTGGGCATGAGGCACTTCCAACCCTATTACTGCTACGCCAATACGTTTGCACGGAACAGCTTTTTCAATCGCATGGGCTACTCTCTTTGCAAAAAGCATCAAATCACTAAAAGTTTTGTCATCCAAATTGAAAATATAGTCTTCCTCTACTTTCGGAATAACGAGTGTATGCCCTTTTGTCATAGGATTTATATCCAAAAAAGCAAAGAAACGGTCATTCTCGGCAATTTTGTAACACGGAATTTCACCGTTTACGATTTTTGAGAAAATTGTTGCCATGATGAATTTGTTATAAATTTCTACACTGATTCAAACTCCTTTTTTTTACAAAGAAATTTCCACCACCTCAAATTCCAATATTCCCGAAGGAACAGAAACAGAAGCTTTTTCACCAACTTTCTTACCTAGTAAACCTTTAGCGATAGGTGTTGTAACCGATAGTTTGCCTTCTTTAAAATTGGCTTCACTCTCAGAGACAATCATATATGTCATTAACTGATCAGTTTTAGTATTTTTTATTTTGACCCGGGTCAGAATTTGAACCTCGTTGGTGTTAATTTTAGATTCATCAATCATACGAGCGGATGCAACCATTTCTTTCAGATTCGAAATTCTCATCTCCAGCATACCCTGGGCTTCTTTTGCTGCATCATATTCGGCATTTTCAGATAAATCGCCTTTGTCACGTGCTTCTCCTATTTGTTTTGAAATAGCTGGACGTTGTACTCTTTCCAATTCGTTAAGCTCTTCCACTAGCTTTTTGTAACCTTCGGCTGTCATATAATTTGTTGCCATAGCTTTGTCTCCTTTTAGGTCTTTTTTTAAGTATAAAACAAAAAGAATTCCGACTGTATCCGCCGGAACTCTAATTCTATTGTGTTTTTAATTATTTATAGGACAAATATACTGGCTTTTTTTTAGTTTAGAGCCTATATATTTGTGTTTAATAGCATTTTTAGTGAAATATATTTTGATTTTGTGTGTTCATAGATTTGCATCTTAAGATTCAGTGGACACAAAATGTATTATTTTCTAAAATATACTTTAAAGGTTATAGGTTTTATTTGTGACTTATATAAAAAAACAATGGGTAACTTCACAGCCACCCATTGCACATTTTAACCTAAACCTTAACTATGAAAAATTTATCTGTTTGTTTACTCTGCAAAATTGAGAATAATTTTTGAGACGTGCAAATTATTTCAGAATAATTTTTCAAGAAAAATCATTTTTTTTTGAAAGTATATGTTCCTTTGTATTTAAATAACTCATAATAAGAGTAGTGTGCACGTAACAATAAGTAAGTTAAAAAATGTAAATGCTTGCAGTTTTCGTATTTTGATTATATAATGTACTTTTGTACGACTAAAAAATCTCAAAAAAATGAATACAAACGAACAATCTGTCGCTTCAACGGACTTTAAATCCGCTTTGAATGACAAGAAACTTTTTATTGAAACCTACGGTTGCCAGATGAACGTGGCCGATAGTGAAGTAGTGGCCTCTATCATGCAAATGGATGGTTTTGCTCTGACAGACAAAATCACTGAGGCAGATGCTATTTTTGTTAATACCTGTTCGATTAGGGATAATGCCGAACAGAAAGTGATAAATCGACTTAAGTATTTTGAAACCCTTAAACGAAAAAACAAAAAACTCATAATTGGTGTAGTGGGTTGTATGGCAGAACGTGTTAAGGATGAACTTATTAATGACTATGGAGTCAATATTGTTGTAGGGCCCGATGCTTATCTCGACATTCCAAATCTGATAGGAAGTATTGAACAAGGGAATAAAGCTATAAACGTTGATTTGTCGACTACCGAAACATACAGCGAAATATTGCCAACCCGGATTAGTAAATCTATTTCAGGTTTTATATCTATTATGCGTGGATGCAATAATTTTTGTTCGTATTGTATTGTGCCTTACACCCGTGGTAGGGAACGCAGTAGGGATGTAGACAGTATATTGACAGAATTGAAAGACTTACAGGCCAAAAATTATAAAGAAGTTACTCTTTTGGGGCAAAATGTAAATTCTTATCGAATTGAAAAAAATGGCAAGACAATTGAATTTCCTGATTTACTAGCTATTGTGGCAGAAGCAGCTCCGGAAATTCGTTTTCGCTTTTCAACCTCGCATCCTAAAGATATGAGTGATCAAACTCTCGAAACGATTGCCCGATATCCAAACTTATGTAAATCTATACATTTACCTGTACAGTCGGGTAGCAATACTATATTAAAATTGATGAACCGTAAATATACACGCGAATGGTATCTGGAACGTATTGCTGCTATCCGTCGTATTCTACCTGAAGCATCTATTAGTACTGATGTGTTTTGTGGTTTCCACGGCGAAACGGAAGATGATCATCAGCAAACGCTTTCGCTATTGCGGGAAGTGAATTTTGATTTGGCGTTTATGTTTAAATACTCCGAACGACCAGGTACATTTGCGGCTAAGAATTTGCCGGATAACATTACTGAAGAGGAAAAACTACGTCGTCTGGCTGAAATTATAGAAGTACAAAGAGAGCTCACTAACCAGGGAAATCAACATGATGTAGGGAAAACTTTTGAAGTCTTGGTTGAAGGTTTTTCAAAACGATCAAAAGAACAACTTTTTGGACGTACATCTCAAAATAAAGTAGTAATTTTCCCCCGTCTTGGTCGTCGCATAGGTGAAACGATCCATGTAAGGGTTTTAAGTGCTTCTTCGGCTGCGCTTATCGGTGAAGTGGTTGAGTAATATTCTGTATTTTAGAAAGTTACTTTAATTAAAGAATTTTTTCCGTAATAACTTGCAGTATCGAAATCAAAATACTAATTTTGTGGAACTTTGCAGGAATGCTTTTATTTGTTGTAACCTGTTGGTTGACTATATTTTAAAATTACAAACTACTAAATAAATTTCAAACTAAAACAAAAATCTATGTGGTTAATTGATTCCTCTATTGGGCGAAAGCTTATTATGAGTATTACGGGGGTATTCCTCGTGTTGTTTTTACTGTTTCACAGTTGCATGAATATCGTGGTGATTATTTCGCCTGCAGGATATAATGCAATTTGTGCCTTCTTAGGAGCTAACTGGTATGCTCTTCTGGGTACTTCGGTGTTGGCAGCAGGTTTTGTTATTCATATTTTGTATGCATTGTTTTTGTCGTATCAAAACATGCGTGCCCGTGGAACAGAACGTTATGCTGAAACCAGCAGCCAAAAAGGAGTTTCGTGGTCTTCACGTAACATGTTGGTATTAGGAGCTATTGTTTTTGGTTTCCTTGCTTTGCACATGTACAACTTTTGGTTTAAAATGCAATTTGCTGAAATTTCAGGCATGAAAACCGGTGATTTTGAAGCTTCTAATGGTGCTGCTTATGTAGCTCAGTTATTTAGTTGTAAAGCTTATTGCGGAATTTACATTGTTTGGCTGGCTGCATTGTGGCTTCACCTGACTCATGGCATTTGGAGTGCTTTGCAAACAGTTGGTTTGAATAATAAAATCTGGTTGCCTCGTGTGAAAGTAATTGCAAACATTATTTCAACTGTTGTGATTTTGATGTTTATGTCAATCCCTGTGTATTATCTATTAGGATGCGGTTCTTGTAGCATTTAAAATGGTAAATTCTTGGCAAGCCACCAGGTAAGCCGATTAGTAAATCAAAAAAAAATAGTAAATTATAATATGGCAAAGAATCAAGAATCTACTGCGGTAGACGGAAATAAAATAGATGCTAGAATCCCTGAGGGACCATTAGCCGAAAAGTGGAGTAATTATAAAGCTCACCAAAAGCTGGTAAATCCGGCAAACAAGCGTCGTCTTGATGTTATTGTGGTTGGTACTGGTTTGGCGGGAGCTTCAGCTGCAGCGTCGCTTGCTGAGTTAGGCTTTAATGTGTTAAACTTTTGTATTCAGGATTCACCTCGTCGTGCACACTCAATTGCCGCACAGGGTGGTATCAATGCTGCAAAAAATTATCAAAATGATGGTGACTCTGTTTACCGTCTTTTCTATGATACTATCAAAGGTGGTGACTACCGTGCACGTGAAGCTAACGTTTATCGTCTGGCTGAAGTGTCAAATAGTATTATCGATCAGTGTGTGGCTCAGGGTGTCCCTTTTGCACGTGAATATGGCGGTTTGTTAGATAACCGTTCGTTTGGTGGTGCTCAGGTATCACGTACGTTCTACGCTAAAGGACAAACAGGACAACAATTATTGCTGGGAGCTTATTCAGCTTTAAGTCGTCAAATTGGTAAAGGGTCTGTAAAATTATATTCACGTTATGAAATGTTGGATGTAGTTATTATTGATGGTCGCGCCCGCGGTATCATTGCCCGTAACCTTGTAAGCGGAAAAATTGAGCGTTTCTTCGCTC